>Ga0075012_10000089_pt1 | contig 86574 bp, 96 predicted proteins | sample All_14_2_FD_71474 | JGI IMG/M metagenome (GOLD analysis project Ga0075012, IMG submission 71474) | Freshwater microbial communities in response to fracking from Pennsylvania, USA - Allegheny Zone_MetaG_DW_15 | ecosystem: Environmental > Aquatic > Deep subsurface > Groundwater > Drilled... | reverse complement strand
ATGGTTTTGGATGATGACGGCACCTTGAAAAAGATTGTTGAATTCAAAGACGCAACACCTGCCGAAAAAGCTATTACGCTTTGCAACGGCGGCATTGTGGCCGCAGACGGCGCAAAGCTTTTCGACTGGCTGTCGCAAGTCGGCAATGACAATGCACAGGGCGAATATTACCTGACCGACCTGCCCCCCATCGCCCGCAAAGACAACCGCCAGACGCATGTGGTCGAAGTTGACCCGCAAGAACTGGCCGGTGCCAATACCCGTGTGGAACTTGCCGATTTGGAACGCGCGCTGCAACAGCGCCTGCGCCAACAGCACATGCTGAACGGTGCCACACTGACGGACCCCAACTCGGTCTTTTTCAGTTTTGATACCGCCATTGGACAAGATGTCACCATCGGCCCGAATGTGATTTTTGGCACTGGCGTTACAATTGCCGATAACGTCACCATTCATGCTTTCAGCCACATCGAAGGCGCAAAGGTGGCAAGCGGTGCCGCCATTGGCCCCTATGCCCGCCTGCGCCCCGGCTCACACATTGGCGAAGATGCAAAGGTCGGCAATTTTGTCGAAACCAAAAACGCGCGCCTCGGCAAGGGTGCCAAGGCCAGCCACCTGACGTATCTGGGCGATGCAGACATCGGCGACAATGCCAATATCGGCGCCGGTACCATCACCTGCAATTACGATGGCTTCCTGAAATACAAAACCACCGTGGGCAAAGATGCCTTCATCGGTTCCAACACCGCCCTTGTCGCCCCCGTCACGGTGGGTAATGGCGCGGTCGTGGGTGCCGGCAGTACCATCACCGCCGATGTGCCCGACAACGCCCTTGGCATCACGCGCGCCCCGCAAATCACCAAAGAAGGCTGGGCCCCCGAATTTCGCCAGAAAAAGATGAAAGAAAAGGCGAAGAAGAAATGACGTTGCAGGACTACATATCCAGCCTGAAGAGCCCAAAATCTCAAGTATTTATGGCAGCTGGAATTCCGGTTGGATACATCGTGTTCCGGCTCGTGACATTAATTAAAATGGGACCTGCAGAACCTGCCGCAATCATAGCGCTTAAACAGTTTTTTATAATTTTAGGTATCACATCTTGGTGCTGGCTGCTTTTCGTCGTCTTTTATCTGTTCGGGTATATGTGCCTATATCTCTTGAAAGGCGACACCAGAAATAGCGCCTTCAACGGGATATTACTCCTCGCAAGCGGCGCTATCGTAAAACTCATGCAACTCACGATCGATGGTATAGAAAAACTATAAACAACAAAAAAGACTACGCCCTTTAATCGGATAGCCCCAAAAATGCATTTAAAAAAATACCTGACGCAGATCAAACACCCGTGGATCAAGATTTCTTTTCCCGCTTTGACACTTTTCGACTGCGTCGTTAGAAACGCTTTAGAAATAATGCATATCAACATTGACTGGACAGAAAACTGGGTAACAAAATCAGCATTTGCATTATGGGCTATAGGGAGCGCTTGGGTTATAGGGGGAATGTTCTACCTTTTCTTTCTTGCCTTCATTGTCCAAGCATACAATAAAAATGAGGAGGCCTTACTATATGCAGGCCTTATAATGCTCATTATTATTTTTTCGTCATTAAGCTCGGCTGCTTTCCTGTTAATCCTATAGCCTTCTAAACAACCCTTAACAATCAAACAAAAAACAACAAGGACAACAAACCATGTGCGGTATCGTAGGCATTTTGAGCAAAGACAAAGACGTCGCCCCTATTCTGGTAGAAGGCTTGAAACGTCTGGAATATCGCGGCTATGACAGTGCGGGCATTGCCACGTTGCAAAACGGCAAGCTGGAACGCCGCCGCGCCGAAGGCAAATTGATTAACCTGGCGGAGAAGCTGAAAAAAGAACCGCTCGCCGGCAGCATTGGTATTGGCCATACACGCTGGGCCACGCATGGCCAAGCGGTCGAAAAAAATGCGCATCCGCATATCACCGAAGATGTGGCGGTCGTGCACAACGGCATTATCGAGAATTATCAGGAATTGAAGGCCGAGCTGGAAGAATCCCAGTTCCGCTTTGAATCCGATACGGATACAGAAGTCATTGCCCATCTGGTCACGTTTTATCTGCGCCAAGGCAAAACACCGCAATTGGCGGTTGATGAATCGCTGAAGCGTTTGCGCGGCGCGTTTTCGCTGGCGATGATTTTTACAGGTCAGGACAATTTAATGATTGGTGCGCGCTTTGGCACACCTTTGGCCGTGGGCTATGGCAAGGGGGAGATGTTTTTGGCATCAGATTCCTACGCCCTCGCCCCGTTGACCGATAAAATCTGCTTTCTCGAGGATGGCGACCGTATCGAAGTCAGCCGCGAAGGCGCCACCATCCGCGATGTCAGCGGCAAAGAGATTAAGCGCGAAATCCGCGTCACCGCGCAATCCGGCGCTTTGATGGGCAAAGGCAGCTATCGCCACTTCATGTTGAAAGAAATTCACGAGCAACCCGCTGTGATTGGCGAAACTTTGAATACTTTCATCAACCCCACCACGGGCCACATCAACCTGCCCGATGATATTTTGAAAATGGCAGAGGCTCCGCGCATTACCATTTCCGCCTGCGGCACAGCTTTTTATGCAGGTATGGTTGCCAAATATTGGCTGGAGCAAGTCGCACGTATTCCGGTGGAGCTGGATATCGCCTCCGAATTCCGCTACCGCGAAGCCCCCATGCCCAAAGGCGGGGCTGCGATTTTCATTTCACAATCCGGTGAAACGCTGGATACGCTGGAAGCCCTGCGCTATGCGAAACGTCAAGGCCAGACAATTACATCCATCCTGAACACAATCGAAAGCACGATCGAGCGTGAAAGTGATCATGTGTTGCGCACACTGGCGGGCCCTGAAATCGGTGTGGCCTCCACCAAAGCTTTCACAACCCAGCTGACAACACTGGCCTGCCTGGCCGTCGCGCTCGGCTGCAAAAACGGTTCCATCGACAAGGCGCGGGAAAAAGAACTGACGACCGCGCTTCGCGAAGTACCGGCCCGTGTGGCCGAAATGCTGGGCCATAGCGAACAACTGCAAGAAGTTGCCAAGCAAATCGCCGAAGCCCGCGATGTGCTCTATCTGGGCCGCGGCACAGGCTACCCGATTGCACTGGAAGGCGCGTTAAAGCTGAAAGAAATTTCCTACATCCACGCCGAAGGCTATGCTTCGGGCGAAATGAAACACGGCCCCATCGCACTGATTGATGAAAACGTGCCCGTGATTGTGGTGGCCCCGTTTGACAGCCTGTTTGAAAAATCCGCCAGCAATGCGCAAGAAGTTGTGGCGCGTGGCGGCAAGGTTTTGCTGTTGTCCGACAAAAAAGGCATTGAAAAGCTCAAAGACACCGCCACATGGGCGATTGAAATTCCGGAAGTGGATCCTTTTGTCGCTCCTATTCTCTACACCATTCCGGTGCAGTTGCTGGCCTATCACACCGCCGTTGTCAAAGGCACGGATGTGGACCAACCCCGCAATCTGGCCAAGAGCGTGACCGTCGAATAATGATACCACCGGTCATTCAAACCGCACGGCTGGTTTTACGCCCGTTGAAAACAACGGATGCAGAATCACATATGCGCCATATCAATGACTGGGAAGTCACCCGCTGGCTGGGCCCCGGGTTTCCGTGGCCTTATCCGGCGGACGGGTCGGAAAAATATCTGGCGCGCAACAGCACAGACGCAGCCGAAAGCCTTCATTGGGCCATCACCTTCCCTGAAAAAGCAGGTGATGCGTTGATTGGCGTGATTGAACTACGCCCGAATGAAACAGAAGGCCAGCGCGGTTTCTGGCTGGCCCGTGCCTATCATAATCTGGGCGTAATGACGGAGGCGATTTATGCCACGAATGATTACTGGTTCGACACCATGGGCCGCGACACGTTGCATCTTTGCAATGCCCGGCAAAACGGTGCGTCTTCCCGCCTGAAGAAAAAAAGCGGGGCGACGTTTTTGGCAGTACGGCCCGGAAAATTCCTCGACCCGGACCTGACTGAGGAAGAAACATGGCTGCTGAGGGCCGAAAACTGGCGCCATTTCCGCCAAAACCACCCCTTGCCAAGCAATTGAACCCATTCTAATATCGCCGCCATGTTCTTGCCGAATAACACATATTCTATCAGGCCCTTTTGGTGGTTCTGGTTCCCGTGGTTTCTTGCAATCGCCGTGGCCGTTTTAAACGCCACACTGGGCGCAGCAGGGCGGGATTTTCTATACGCTGAAAATGGCGGACTGGAATTCCTGCAGGCCATTACCGCACTGGTTGCCGCCGGCTATGCTCTTGCCTGCTTCCTGAAAGTACGCGGGCATAAATATATGATGATCTGGACAGGTGTTGCCTTTCTGGGATGCCTGTACATCGGCCTTGAAGAAATCAGCTATGGCCAGCAACTTTTAAAATGGAACACACCGGAGTTCTGGACACAGGTCAACGACCAGAACGAAACCAACCTTCACAACACATCTTCCTGGCTGGACCAAAAACCCAAGCTGCTGCTGAACATTGGCATTGTGGTGGGCGGTATCATTATTCCGCTACTGAAAAAATACAAACCGGCCCTGCTGCCCAAACAATTCAATATTATCTACCCCGAAGGCTGTTTGTTCTGGATTGCCACCCTGACCCTTTTGACCAAAATCGCAAAGATCCTGCACAAAGCACAGATTTTCAGCATCTACGACCGTGCGGCAGAAGTAACTGAATTCTATGTTTATTATTTTGTATTGCTGTACCTGGTCATGCTGCATCAGCGTTTAAAAAACGCCAAGACGGCCTAAAACATTCCGGATACTCAGGCGATCAGGCGGTGTTCTTGCAACAGTTTCTGCAATTCCCCCGCGCCATACATATCGCGGACAATATCGCACCCCCCCACAAATTCACCCTTCACGTAGAGCTGCGGGACAGTTGGCCAGTTGGTAAATTCCTTGATACCCTGACGCAAGCCGGAATCCACCAGCACATCATAGGCTTTGTAATCCACGCCAAGAGAATCCAGAATTTGTACAACGGCTGCTGAAAATCCGCATTGCGGGAAAGCGGCGGAACCTTTCATATAAAGAACCACATCATGCTCCGCCAGATCATGGCGGATGCGTTCAAACACTTCTTCGTTTTCATCAAAAAGCATAACCGTTTCCTTTTCTTATTCTTATCAGCCCGCACGGGTGGTGATTTGCACCGCATGTAAACTGCCATCATCCACGTGCCCTGCCAAGGCTGCATAAACCTGCCTATGCTGGGCCACGCGCGATAGATTATCAAAGCCCGCCCAGATCACTGTCACCGCAAAATGCGCGCCGTCACCGCGAATATCTTCCGCGCTGATTGTGGCATCCGGCAAGCTGCGGCGGATGAGTTCTTCAATATGCTCTGCGGTAAGCGCGGTCATCTGGTGCCTGTTCCTGTCACGTTTGGCGCAACATCTGTAGCCATTAAGCTTATAAAATTACCCGAAAAGCCCCAAAGCGCCAAATTAAACCTGTGAAACAGGATTTTGCGGTTCCTTGTGCTTTGTCTTTTTATCAAAATAGGCTAAAAATAGAGCAAGTCCACCCGCCAAGCTTATGGCAAAATGTGACTTTAGGAATCATGCGCAAGACAATGACTTCATTATTCAAACCGCTGACGATTGGCATTTCAACCTCCGCCCTTTTCGATCTCAGGGCCGAGCATGATGTCTATGTGAATGACGGCATTGATGCTTATCGCCGCTTCCAGTTTGAACGCCGCCACGATCCGATGAAACCTGGCACGGCTTTCAGCGTGATCCAGAAACTGCTTGCCATCAATACACCCGGCACAAAACCGCGCGTTGAAGTGGCCCTGATTTCGCGCAACAACATTGAAACAGGCATTCGCGCACGCTATTCGCTGGACCATCACAAGCTGGATATTGCCCGCATTGCGCTGACAGGCGGCAAGCCGGTTGAATCAACGCTTCTCAAAGCCTATGGCATCGATCTTTTCCTCTCGCGCCACGCCGACGATGTGCAACGCGCGGTGGATGGCGACATTGCTGCCTCCATCTTGCATGACCCGCCGACAGAACCAGTGATCACCGCCGCCGAAAAACCCGGCAAAGTGCATTTCGCTTTTGATGGTGATCAGGTTTTGTTTGGCGGCGAGTCTGAAGAGATTTTTCAAAAAGAAGGCTTGCTCGGTTTTCTAAAATTCGAGACTGAAATGGCCGAAACGCCCATGCCCGAAGGCCCCTTCGCCAAAGTGCTCTTTGTCATCGAAGCATTGAAGGCCACCTTCCCCAAGGAAGAATGCCCGATTGAAACATCGCTGGTCACCATGCGCAGCGGCCAAGCCCAGATCCGCCCGATGAACACCCTGATTGAATGGGGCCAGATTGTCGATGGTGCCTACATGATCGGCCGTTCGTCGCAAGAAGGCCACAAGTATGAAAAAGTGGATGTTTTGGCGGCTATCGGTGCGGATTTGTTCTTTGATGACCAGACATACCACACAGAACCCGCCTCCCGCGTGGTGCCTTCCGGCTATGTGCCACAGAAATCTTGCCATAAGGCTGCTTAATCCATCTTTTTGGTATTAAGGCTTTTTAAAAAGACTTCAATTATCATAGACTTAAAGTACGACAACTTTTTCACATCCAGCTTTATCCGAAATGATGGCAATGGACGGGGAATATATTTTTACAATGCCAACCGATGATAATTACGCTTTGGAAAAAATGACGCAGGCGGAACTCAACGATGTGATCCGCAAGCATCAGATGTTTTTAAGCGCCCGCTCCGGCGGTGCGCGCGCCGTGATCCGTGACCGCGACTTAAGCGGGCTGTCTTTCGTGGGGCAGAACCTGTCGCAATCCGATTTCAGCGGTTGCATGATGGCGGGCGGTGACCTGACGAATGCATCCTTTGAAAGCGCCACCCTTTTTGGCTGCGACCTGCGCGGGGCCAAGCTGAACAACACACGCCTTGTTCGTGCCGATCTGCGCGGATGTGATGTCGATGAAGCCGATTTGAAAAAAGCGGATTTGTCCGGCGCGGATTTGCGCGAAGGCAAAACCATCGTCAAGCGCAAAGTTAAAAAAGAAGGCGACCAGTTCTCCGGCGAATCCGAAGCAGGTGCCGCACAATTTGTCGGCAGTGATTTGACCGATGCCATTTTTGTGGGTGCCAATGCCGATAGCGCTGATTTCAGCGATGCCATTTTGCACAACGCCAATATGCAAGGCGCCAACCTGAAAAATGCTGTCTTGCGCGGCGCGGATCTTTCCGGTGTTGACCTTAAGGGCGCGGATCTGCGTGATAGTGATTTTTCCCACGCGGTACTTACCGGTGCCAACCTTGAAAATACCGAACAGACCGGCACGAATTTTACCATGACGCTCACCGATGCCACGGTCGGGGATGACATTACCGAATTTGACATGACGCTGGACGAACTGGTCTTGCGCCACACCCAATGGGTGGCAACCGGCGGCAGGCAAGGTGTTCAGCTGACGCTGGATACAGTGGATTTGCGCAAAGGCGTTAAGCTTGCCGCGCAAAAACTGACAGCCATTCGTGCCAATAAATCAACCTTTGCCGAAATGGACCTGCGCGGTATTGAAATGCAGGGTGCCAATCTGGATGCCTCTGATTTCCGCAAATGCCAGATGAACAATGCCGATATGCGCGGCAGCCGTTTCCGCGGCTGCTTGTTTAACCGCGCCGTTTTAAAAGGCGCGAATTTTAATCCGCTTGCCATTCGCAAACGCGATGGTGACGGGCAATATCACCTGCCCTGCCGCTTTGACAATGCCTGGTTGCGCCATGCCGATTTTAACGGTGCGCGCATGATGGAAGCTGTCTTTACCGATGCCGATCTGACCAATGCGGATTTCAGCGATTGCGACCTGCGCAAGGCCGATTTCCGTGGTGCCAAACTCTATAACGCTAAATTTGAAAACGCCCTGCTGGACGATGCCCAGTTTGATGTGGCCAGCGACCCGCGCAGCGGATAAACTGCTCCTTATTTTCAAAGGAGCTTTTCAATGAAACTTTTTGCACTCTACATCGGTGGAGCCACCGAAACCTCGATGATCGAGCTGCACGACATGCGCTTTGTTATCGCCAAATCTCTGACCGATACCTATGACGAATTAAAACGCACATGGTGGGGCACGCCCGAAAGCCTGCATATTGATTGCTGGGGGGAGCTCACCAGTGCCGATGGCCACAACATTCACCTCAGCCCCGAACCTGTGGAGAATGACGGCAAGAATCTCTATTTCGTCAATCTCGGCGGTTATGATCCGGATGAGTTTACCGAGCTGCATAAAAACATCTTTATCGTGGCCGCCAGCGAATCCAAGGCCAAGGTGAAGGCGCTGAAGATGATTCTCGACTGGAAATCGCACCACAAGGACTACCTGTTCGATGTGGAAAAAACGGTGAATATTTCGGCCCTTGCCGCAGAAAAATCCCTGCACCTGCATCTGGAAGAAACACAAAACCCCGTGCCTTTTACCTTCAGCTGCAAATATCACCCGCTGGGCAAAAAGACGGCGTAATTATGTATAAAACAGCCCCTCATGCGGCTTTATGGCGCAGGCGCAATGCGCTATAAAGGGGCATGTCCATACGCCATCTGCCAGAAACGCTCATCAACCAGATCGCGGCAGGCGAGGTTATTGAAAGACCTGCCGCCGCCGTTAAAGAGCTTGTTGAAAACGCCATTGATGCGGGCGCATCCCGCATTGATGTCACCATCCGCGATGGTGGCGCCAGCCTGATTGCCGTGACCGATGATGGCATGGGCATGACAGCGGATGAACTGGTCATGGCCGTGGACCGCCACGCAACATCCAAACTGCCGGATAATGACCTTGTGCATATCGCCTCCCTCGGTTTTCGGGGGGAGGCCTTGCCCTCCATCGGCGCTGTCAGCCGCCTGACCATTACCAGCCGCCCCAAAAGCCAGCCCCATGCCGATGCCGCGAGCATTACCGTGGACGCCGGTAAAAAAATCGCCCCCGTGCCCGCTGCCCTGTCGCAAGGCACCAAGGTGGAAGTGCGGGATTTGTTCTATGCCACCCCCGCCCGCCTGAAGTTTTTAAAATCGCCCCGCACCGAAACACAAAACGTGCGCGATGTTTTGGAACATCTGGCGATGGCTTATCCGGATATTGCCTTCCGCCTGCAAAGCGATGAACGCACTTTGCTGGATTTACCCGTCGCCCCTGTTCTGCAACCATCAGAAAAACGGCTGGAAAGATTGCGCCAAATTATGGGGCGTGATTTTGCCGACAATGCCCTGCCCTTAAATGCAGAACGTGAGACGCTGGCCATGACAGGCTTTGCGGCCCTGCCCACGCTTAACCGTGGCACCAGTCAATACCAGTATTTCTTTGTCAATGGCCGCCCCGTGCGCGACAAATTAATTGTGGGCGCGGTGCGTGGTGCCTATAACGATTTCCTCGCCCATGGCCGCCACCCGATGCTGTGCTTGTTTATCAACATTCCGCCCGATCAGGTCGATGTGAACGTGCACCCCGCAAAGGCTGAAGTGCGGTTTCAAGACAGCGCCCTAGTACGTGGCTTGATTGTCGGCGGTATCAAACACGCGCTTGTGGCGGCAGGGCACCGTGCATCCTCTACCGTGGCAAACGAAACGCTGCAATCGTTTCAATCCCCTGAAACGCAGAGCAGCACAACAGGCTGGGATGGCCATTACCGCCAGCAACAGCCGGGCTATAAAAACCTGAAAGGCCTTGCGGGCAATCCTTATACGGGCAGTGCCTATTACGGTGCGGCGGCTGAAAACCTCTCTGCCGATAACCTGCCCGGCCTTGAACATACACCCAGTGCGCGAATGCATATGGCGCAAGATATGCAACAGCCGGCAACACCCGCCGCACAACACCCGCTGGGGGCTGCCTGTGCGCAGATACATGAAAATTATATCGTCGCCCAAACGCAAGACGGGCTTGTGCTGGTTGACCAACACGCCGCGCACGAACGCCTGGTGTACGAAAAAATGAAACAGGCGCTTGAAAACGGCGGCATCGCCCGCCAGACCCTGCTGCTGCCAGAAGTGGTGGAGCTGGATGACAACGCAACAGAACGCTTGCTCTCCCGCGCCGATGAACTGGCTGAGATGGGCCTGATCATCGAAAGCTTCGGCCCCGGCGCGATTGTGGTACAGGAAATTCCGGCCCTTTTGGGTAAAATGAACATCCCGCAAATGGTGCGCGACCTGGCCGATGATATCGTGACCTATGGCGCAACACATTCGCTGAAAGATAAAATGGAAGAAGTCTGCTCCACCATGGCGTGCCATGGCTCTGTCCGCTCCGGCCGCCGGTTAACCGCAGATGAAATGAACGCCTTGTTGCGCCAGATGGAACAAACACCCCATGCCGGCCAATGCAACCACGGCAGACCCACCTATGTGGAATTAAAGCTCCACGACATTGAAAAACTTTTTGGAAGACGCTAATGACACAAACCGAAAACATCGACGTCAAAGATACAATTAATCTCTGCACAACGCTTTATATCTTCAACATTGTTTGCATGTTGATGCAGTTTCATCTTTGGACAATTGCCCCGGGCATGGTCGGCCTGTTTTGCATCTTTACCTATGCCAATATTAAACAACGAGAAACAAAAGGTAGCCTTTTTGAAAGTCATTTCCGCTGGATTGTCCGCACGTTTTGGATTGGCAGTTTGTATTACCTGATACTGGCCACAGCCAAATCCATCTATTTTCTGATCAACAGCGATCTCTCTATGGTGATGGACGCAGTGAAAGAAGGCGAGACGAACAAACTCTACTTCCTTGAACTGGCCTATGAGAAAAACGCAGATCTGGCGCTGCACAGCTATTTCTTCGTACTCGGTTCATTTACGCTGTGGTGGGCATGGCGGGCGCTGCGCGGTGTTTACTTTATCCGCAAAGGGGCTGAACTGCCCAAAGTGACCAGCTGGCTTTAAACAACAGCGGTTTCACGGATCAAAAACCTGAACTTTTCAACCGTCTCAAGCTCTGACTGTAAAAGGTTTAAGCGGGCGCGCGCAATTTTATCCTCGCCCCATTTTTCCAGCTGATAAACCTCATCCACACCTGCTGCCTCAAACGCCTGCACAGCGCCCAAACGGCCCGCCGCCATCGCCAGCGCAATGACCACAGACCCTGTCAGCCCTGTCACCGCTTGTACCAGTGTAAAATCGGCTGCATCCATCGCTTCAATCATGCTTTGCATTTTTGCAAGTGTTTCGGAGGGCTGATGAATGTATTGAATACCCTGTATGGTTTTAAAAACAACGCCGTGTTCATCTTGCATCCAGGCAATCAGCGGGTTCCAGACGGCTTCCTGCCGTGCGACAAGGTCTTGCGGATGTGTGCCGAAATAACAAATAAGATCAGATCCGGCAAAACGCAACACTTCCGCATTCATCACCACACGGTCATGTCCTGAAGACTTGTCAATCATGGTATTGACCAATTGGTTAAGCGGCATGGAAGATGGAACAACATCATCGCCCTGCGCTTCCCACTCCGCTGCCAAAGCCACAGCCAGCGGCAATGTCGGCACCAGCAAGGCGTGCTGTAGCGGTGTTTTGATATTGCGCCCATCCAGCCGCAACGTATAACCACCTGGCGCCGTGCCTGCTTCTGCTTGTTTATAGAAACGTTTCATATCACGTGCCGCTTAATCCAGATCCTCGAACGGGTCGCTCTTATCTTCGGCAGAAAAGCCGAAGAACTTGAATGTTTTGCGCATATCTGGCCCCAGCGGTGCCGTGATATCCAGCACCTTGCCGGTTGTCGGGTGCGGTAAAATCAAACGGCGCGCGTGCAGGTGTACCGTATGCGGCAGCTCGGGGTTATCCTGCAACAATTGCTGAACAGGATCATATTTAAAATCCCCCAGCAAGGGGCACCCCATTTCTGCGGCATGTACACGAATTTGGTGCTGGCGGCCCGTATGCGGCCAGAAAGCCACCCATGCCAGATTTTTACCAACCGCTTCCATCACATTGTAATAGGTCAGCGCCATGCGGCCTTCGTCTTCGCTGACGGCCATCATGCGCTCTCCGCTGCTGGTGGATACTTTGGCAAGGGTGTTTTTGATTTTACCCTGATGCAGTTCCGGTGCCGGCGTTGTGACAGCCCAATAATATTTGCGCACTTCACGGCCCTTGAAAATATCGCCCAGGGCGCGCGCAATTTTGGGATTCTTGGCCAGCAGCATAACACCCGTGGTGTCTTTATCGAGGCGATGCACCAGATGCGGCTTCACACCATCATTCGAAAGACCTTCAATCAAATGGTCAATATTGCGCCCCACTTTGGTACCGCCCTGCGATGCAATGCCGGCGGGTTTGTTGAGCGCAATCACATCCTTGTCTTCGTAAATCACCAAAGACCGGATGAAATCGATATCCTTGTCAGACAACCAACGGTCGCGCTTGGGTGCCGGTGCCAGCAATTGCGGCGGCAGGCGTAGAATTTGCCCCTCGACCAGCCGCGCATCGCCTTTCACGCGCTTGCCATCCACGCGCACCTGACCAGTGCGCAGAATTTTCTGGATTTCGCCAAAAGTGGCTGCGGGATAATTTTTTTTAATCCAGCGGTCCAGCCGCTGGCCATCGTCCACTTCGTTGACGATGATCTGATTGTTGTTCACGTCCGTCATATTACCCCATTATTCCGCGCATGATATACGCGCCTGCAAAAACTGCCAGCAACGAAAAAAAGACCGATGCCGCAACATAGGCCGCCGCCAGCACCGCGCCGGATGTGTGCCAGAGTTTGAAAAAATCCAGCGAAAACGCCGAAAACGTCGTAAAGCCACCCAAAAAGCCGGTGACCAGTAAAGCTTTTGTCTCCAACGGCAAATTCCACCGCAGGGCAGAACCTTCCATGATAATGCCGATCAACAAAGCACCCAGCACATTCACAAACAAAGTGCCAAAGGGAAAACCGTCACCCAACAGGCGTGTGCCCAGAAGGGTCGAATAATGCCTTGCCACCGCGCCACTGCCACCGCCCACAAATACAGCCAGTACAACATGCATCATGACTTGCCTTCTTTCTCGGCGCGCAGTTTATCCCAGTAATCAATGCGCTTTTTCACTTCACGTTCAAACCCCCGCTCGACCGGCGCATAAAACCTTTGCCGCGCCATATCATCGGGGAAGTAATTCTGGCCTGAAAAGCCCTCCGCCGTATCATGATCGTAGTTGTAATCACGGCCATAGCCAATGTTTTTCATCAAAGCTGTCGGCGCGTTCAAAATATGCTTGGGCGGCATGAGGGATCCCGTCTCTGCGGCAGCGGCGCGGGCAGACTTATATGCTATATAGGCTGCATTCGATTTGGGCGCGGTTGCCAGATAAATCAGCGCCTGCCCCAGTGCCAATTCGCCTTCTGGGCTGCCCAGACGCTCGTATGTTTCCCATGCCGCCAGTGTCATTTGTATGGCTTGCGGGTCGGCAAGGCCGATATCCTCGACTGCCATGCGCACCATGCGCCGCGCGATATAGCGCGGGTCTTCGCCGCCATCCAGCATACGGGAAAACCAGTAAAGAGCGGCATCCGCATCTGACCCACGCACGGATTTATGCAAGGCGCTGATGAGGTTGTAATGGCTGTCATCCGCTTTATCGTAGAGGGGAGCACGCTTTTGTACCAGCTTGGACAAGCCCGCTACATCCAGGGCACCTTTTTTCTGCGTTTGGAAAATCTGTTCGGCAAGGCCCAGCAAATACCGCCCGTCCCCATCTGCCATGCGCAACAAGGCCGCCCGTGCTTCTGGCGCCAGGGGCAGCGGGCGGTTCATGTTTTTTTCGGCGCGCCCCAGCAGCGTTTCAAGCGCTGTGTCTTCCAGCCGATTTAAGACCAGCACCTGACAACGCGAAAGCAAAGCCGCGTTAAGCTCAAACGACGGATTTTCCGTCGTGGCCCCCACCAGTGTGATGGTGCCATCTTCCACATACGGCAAAAACGCATCTTGCTGTGATTTGTTAAAGCGATGAATTTCATCCACAAACAGCAAAGTGCCACGGCCCATATTGCGGCGGTGCTTGGCAGATTCAAATACCTTGCGCAAATCGGCAACACCCGAGAAGACCGCCGAGATGGCCTCAAACTGTAAATCCGTATGCTGCGCCAACAGCCGCGCCAGCGTTGTTTTGCCGCAACCCGGCGGCCCCCAGAAAATAATCGAAGATATTTTTCCAAGGCTGACCATGCGCGCCAGCGCGCCATCTTCATCACGGATCAAATGATCTTGTCCGACAACATCATCCAGCGTTTTGGGACGCAACAAATCGGCCAGCGGGCGTGGTGCCTGCTGTACCGCCTCTTGCGGTGTGTTGTCGAACAGACCGGTCATAGCGTGATCATCAGGTTCAAGACCTGCTGCCCGCGTTTGATTTGCACCTGCCAGCGGCGCACTGTGGAGGATGCCTTGAGCGCGGTTTTCATCTCCAGCATTGCAGGCGTGGGCGCACCGTTGACCATCAGGATAACATCGCCAACAGAAACCCCCAGCCGTGCCGCGGCACTGCCCTGTTCAACGGCTGTGACAACAACGCCGGTTTCTTCAAACGGCAGGCCTGTTTCATCCGCCACAGCCGGCGACAAATTGGCAAGGGTGGCCCCTGTCAACGGGCTGGTGCCTGCAACAGTCAGCGCTTCGCGGGGCGGTACTTCCGGCGCGGCTTCGGCCTGCATCTTAACCACAAAAGATTTCCCCGCACGCGATACCATCATATGTATTTCCTGCCCGATTGTGACCGTGGCAAGGCGGAACTGCAACTCCTCAGGGTCTTGAATATCATGCCCGTTGATGCTGAGGATCACATCGCCCGCCTTGATATCCGCACGGCTGGCAGGGCTTTGCGGATGGACGCGTGTAATCAGCGCACCACGGGTGCGGTTCAGCCCCAGACTTTCCAGCAAATCAGGCGTGACACTTTGCGCATTCACCCCTGTCCACGGACGGATCACGCGATCACCATGGCGCGCGGCTTCAATCACCGTGCGCACCATGCTGGCCGGGATCGCAAACCCGATACCGAGGGAGCCGCCGCCTTGCGAGAAAATCATGCTGTTAATGCCGATCAAGCGCCCGTGCATATCCACCAGCGCGCCGCCCGAATTGCCTGGGTTGATGGCGGCATCCGTCTGGATGAAAAAGCGGTAATCCGTGGGGCCCACGCCCGTGCGGGCAAGGCCGGAGACAATCCCGCTGGTCACCGTCTGCCCCACACCAAAGGGATTGCCAATCGCCAGCACCAGATCCCCCACCTGCAAGGCATCACTGTCTCCCAGCGGCAGCGATAAAAGTTTTTCGTCCTTCGGATCAATGCGCAGAATCGCCAAATCGGTGCGCTCGTCTATCAGCACTTTTTCGGCATCGAATTCACGCCCGTCATCTGTCACCACACGGATTTCAACCGCCCCTTTGATGACATGCGTATTGGTCGCAATCAACCCTGCGGAATCAAAAATAACGCCGGAGCCGAGCGAGCTTTCAAAGCGCTCCTTCACAGGTCCGCCCACACCGGGAACACCAAAAAACTGGCTGAAGAACGGATCATTAAAAAAGGGGCTTACCAACCGCATCTGGCTTTTCACGACCCGCTTGGCATAGATATTGACCACAGCCGGCGCGGTTTTTTTGACCAGCGGCGCAAAACTCAACTGCATTTGTGCCTGCGTTTGCGGCACGGCTTGTTGCGTTTGCGCCGATGTTGCCTCTTGCGCCCTTGCGGGTACGGCCAGCAGCAAGGCACAGATTAAAATCACCCATGTTTTTTTCATGTCATGTCTCCCATGTTTTAATCCCCGCTTATAACGTCCAGCGCAGGGATATTTCTTCCAGTTCTTGCAAACCGATATTGATCATTTTACGGCCCGTTTCAACCCCGCCCATATGGCGATAAAAATCACGCGTCGGGTTGGCGGCCAAGACCCACAGCGACATATCGCTAAATCCTGCGGCCTTTAACCCTGTACAGGCCCGGTCCAGCAGTATGCGGCCAAAGCCATGGCCCTGTGCCGCCCGCAGGAGATAGATAGCATATAATTCACCGCCTGCGCCAAATTCAAGATCACGTGCAGGGCCAAAGGTAACAAAGCCCCTCAGAAGCCTTCCCTGCCCCTCTGCGGGCGCTTCCAGCACCCAGGTCTCGGGGCCTTGGCGTACATCCGGCACACAATGAGCCAAATTGTCCTGCCAGCGGGCCGTCCTATCGGAATATGACAATTTATTGAGATATTCCGCCGCCACGATCCCATCGTAGGTTTCGCGCCAGCTGTCGATATGCACACGGGCAATGGTGGCAGCATCTTCCGGTATGGCTTGTCTGATATGGCCGTTGGTGAGCATTCCTTTTGGCACAATCCCCCCTCACAAGCTGGCGGCAACAAAAAAAGGGCGGATATAAAACCCGCCCTTTTTTTATAGCTTTTTTGTACCGGATTAACCAGCAGCCGCTTTTTTCTTTTTCGGCGCGGCTTTTTTCTTTTCAGCAACAGGGGCTTCAGCTGCAACTTCTTCTTCTGCACCTGTCGGGCCGCTGTCGAGGCCTTTCGCGCTGCGGTCGCGGTCTACCAGCTCGATGATCGCCATCGGGGCGTTATCACCATAACGGAAGCCGGCTTTCAGAACGCGGGTGTAACCACCCGGACGGTCTACGTAGCGTTTGCCGATAACGTCAAACAGTTTTTTAACCTGTGTCTCGTCGCGCAGACGGGACATTGCCAGACGACGGTTGGCCAGGCCACCTTTTTTACCCAGTGTGATCAGGCGCTCAACGAAACCTTTCAGTTCCTTTGCCTTGGGCAATGTGGTTGCAATCTGTTCGTGCTTAATGAGTGACGCTGCCATGTTTGCGAACATCGCACGGCGGTGTTGTGTTGTTTTGCCGAGTTTACGGCCTGCATTACGGTGACGCATGGAGCGTTCTCCTCTTTACGTTATCGCCTCACGCATGAAGCGGATTTAGATGATCTTGCCCTGTGCGAATTTTGGCCAGTAACATGATCGGCGGGGACCATCCCCATGCCCTGCATCACTGCGGGGCGGTCTTATCAGTCAATCCGTCTCAGAAGCCTCAGAAGGGCTCTTCGAGCTTCTTTGCCAGATCTTCAATATTCTCAGGCGGCCAGCCTTCGACTTTCATGCCGAGGTGCAAGCCCATGTTCGTCAGCACTTCTTTGATCTCGTTCAAAGATTTACGGCCGAAGTTAGGTGTGCGCAGCATGTCTGCTTCTGTTTTCTGGACCAGATCGCCAATGTAGACGATATTGTCGTTTTTCAGGCAATTTGCAGAGCGAACGGAAAGTTCCAGCTCTTCCACTTTGCGCAGCAGGTGGCGGCTGAACGGCAGCTCGTCTTTCGCTTCTTCCTGCGCAACCGCGGTGGGCTCTTGGAAATTTACGAAAGCTTGCAGCTGGTCTTGCAGGATGCGGGCCGCAAAAGCAACAGCGTCTTCAGGACGCACGGTGCCGTTGGTTTCAACATCCAAAGACAGTTTGTCGTAGTCGGTGATCTGGCCGACGCGGGTATCTTCTACTTTGTAGGAGACTTTGCGTACAGGCGAGAAAATGCTGTCGACAGGAATGATGCCGATCGGGGCATCTTCGTGGCGGTTTTGCGCAGCAGGACGATAGCCCTTGCCGGTGGAAACTGTCAGCTCCATGCCCAGCTTTACTTTGTCACCCAATGTGCAGATCACCAGATCCGGATTGATGATATCAACATCAGCCGTCTGTTCGATCATGCCAGCGGTCACTTCACAGGGACCTTCAGCGTTCAGGCGCAATTTTTTTGTGCCTTCAGCGTGCATACGGATAGACAGGCTTTTGATATTCAGAACGATGTCAGTTACATCTTCGCGTACGCCAGGTACGGAAGAGAACTCGTGCAACACGCCGTCAATGCGGATCGCTGTAACAGCTGCACCCTGCAGGGAAGACAGCAGTACGCGGCGCAGTGCGTTACCGAGCGTCAGGCCATAGCCACGCTCCAGCGGTTCAACAACAACGGTGCCGAAACGGTTAGGATCTTTTTTTGTGCTAACGTCAACACGGTTCGGTTTGATTAGCTCTTGCCAGTTTTTCTGTATCAAGGTACGCCCCTTTTTGCCTGAATGAATGTAACAAGAAGTCCATTAAAAAGCCGATGCGCGCCATGGGCATAACTGCCCGGCGCGCTTGCGGCTTTCTGGTTTATACCCGACGTCTTTTGCGCGGACGGCAGCCGTTGTGCGGCACGGGTGTAATATCCATGATGGACGTAATGCCGAAACCGACAGCCTGCAAAGCGCGCAGCGCGGACTCACGACCCGAACCCGGGCCCTTCACCAGAACTTCCAGCGACTTCATGCCGTGTTCTTTTGCTTTTTTGCCAGCATCTTCGGCGGTAACCTGCGCCGCGTAGGGCGTGGATTTGCGCGAGCCTTTGAAACCCAGATGGCCTGCAGACGACCAGGAGATCGTGTTGCCTTGCGCATCGGAGATGGTCACGATGGTATTGTTAAACGTGGAGTTCACGTGCGCAACGCCAGCAGAGATATTTTTTTTCTCTTTTTTACGGACTCTGGCTTTGTCGTCTTTTTGTGCTTTTGCCATTATTCAGAATTCCATTCTTCAATTATTTCTTGGTGGGCGCCATTTTCTTGCCGGCAATGGTCTTACGCGGACCTTTGCGTGTGCGCGCATTTGTTTTTGTGCGCTGACCACGAACAGGCAAACCTTTACGATGACGCAGGCCACGGTAGCAGCCCAAATCCATCAGGCGCTTAATCGTCATGGCAACATCACGGCGAAGTTCACCTTCAACCTTGTAGGTCGATTTGATTTCGTCACGGATGCGGTTCAGTTCATCTTCTGTCAATGCATTCACACGCGTGTGCCAAGCAACGTTTGCAGCTTCCAGGATCTTAATCGCGCTGGTGCGGCCGATGCCATGTACATAGGTCAGCGCAATGCCGACGACTTTTTCGGTGGGAATATTGACACCTTCTATACGTGCCACACTTTATCTCCTGGTTAGATATATAAAAAACTGCCTCTGCCTTATAAAGGGCAAAGCTCGCGCATTATAAGTCGCGAGAAAAAAACGTCAACATGATATTTACCTTATTTCCGGCAAAACCGACGCTTTTTTAGCACCCAACCCCCGCTAAGGGGCCAAATCAGCCTATTTTAGGGGTTTTTGGCTTGTCACAGCCCTTTTCCACCCGCAAAACAGCCTCAATTTCTTTGGTCACATCGTCCATTTCAGCCATACCATCCACTGTTTTCAGCACCCCGAGTCTCGCATAGAACGGGAGAATCGGTGCTGTTTGCGTATGATAGGTTTCAAGACGGCTACGAACCGTTTCCGCGTTATCGTCGGAACGGCGTGTAAAGCTGTCCTTCGCACCGCAAGAATCGCATTGTGTCTTTACGGCAGGCTGCTTGAAGGTGTCGTGGTACCCTTCCCCGCATTTGCCGCAGGTAAAACGGCCTGCGATTCGCTCGACCAGCTTATTGTCATCAATTTCCATCTGCACAACGGCATCCAGCTTGATGCCTTTTTTCTGCAGCATTTCCTCCAGTGCCTCGGCCTGTTTTACGCTGCGCGGAAAACCGTCAAGGATAAAACCGTTTTTGCAATCAGGTTGATCCAACCGGTCCGCAATCATCTGGATGGTGATTTCATCCGGCACCAATTTGCCGCTATCGAGAATTTCTTTGATCTGCTTGCCGAGTGGATCGTTCGGATCTTTCACGCGCGCGCGGAAAAGATCGCCCGCAGAAATCGCAACCACGCCGTGCTTCTCGGTCAGGATACGGGCTTGTGTGCCCTTACCGGCGCCCGGTGGTCCCAAAAGAATCATGCGAAGTGGCGACTGGCTCATTTACGGCTTCCTCTCAATTTGGATTTTTTGATGAGTCCTTCGTATTGGTGTGCAATCAGGTGCGAATGGATTTGCGCAACGGTATCCATCGGTACTGTCACCGCAATCAACAGGCTTGTCCCACCAAGATAGAACGGCAGGCTATGATGCGCCACCAGGAATTCAGGTACCAAACAGACAAACGTCAGATAGGCTGCACCAATGGTCGTGATACGGGTCAGGATACGATCAAGGTGATCGGCCGTTGCTTTGCCCGGGCGAATTCCCGGCACGAAGCCACCGTATTTGCGCAAGTTGTCTGCGGTTTCATCGGGATTGAAAACAATCGCCGTGTAGAAGAAAGCAAAGAAAATAATCAACGCACCGTAGAGCACCATATAGCCGGGCTGACCGTGGTTCAGGAAGCGGGCGAAGCTATCCAGCCAGCCAATACCGCTATCCACGTTGGAGAAGCCCGCAATTGTCATTGGCATCAACAACAAAGAAGATGCAAAGATTGGCGGGATCACACCGGCGGTGTTGATCTTCAGCGGCATATGGCTCGACTCGCCGCCAGACATGCGGTTGCCGCCAATGTTGCGTTTTGGATATTGTACAACAACACGCCGTTGCGCACGCTCCATGAACACGATGAAGCCGATGATACCAATCACCATGACAGCAATCGCCAGAATACCAAAGACGCTCAGGGTACCTTCACGGCCCAGTTCCAGCAATTGAACGATGGAAACAGGAATACCTGCCACGATACCGGCAAAAATGATAAGCGAAATACCATTGCCCACACCGCGCGCCGTAATCTGTTCACCCAGCCACATCAAAAAGATGGTACCACCGACGATGGTAATGATGGTGGTGATGCGGAAGAACAAGCCCGGGTTAATCACCGCAGAAGCCCCCGCCGAATTCGGCAGGCTTTCAAGGCCAACCGCCAGACCATACGCCTGAACAGCCGCCAGCAAAACGGTGCCGTAGCGCGTGTACTGGTTGATTTTTTTGCGACCCGCCTCGCCTTCTTTTTTCATGGCTTCCAACGTCGGGTTCATCGACGTCATCAGCTGCATGATAATAGAGGCAGAGATATAGGGCATAATGTTCAGCGCCAGAATACTCATGCGCTGCAAGGCACCGCCCGAGAACATGTTGAACATATCCAACACGCCGCCCGATTTTTGGCTGAAAATACTGTTCCAGATGGTTGGGTCAATGCCCGGCAGCGGAATGTGCGTCCCCACACGGTAAATGATGATCGCAATCAGCGTAAACCAGAGGCGCTGCTTCAGCTCCTCCGCTTTCGCAAAAGCGCCGAAATTCAAGTTAGAGGCAAATTGCTCGACCGCGGATGCCATTGTATCGTAAATCCCCTTGGTTTTCCCTGTCATCCCCGAAGCTTACGCGCAAAAGCACAGAAAATGCCGCCGCAAGAATCATCAAGAACACGCGACGGACGCCGCTGGAATGACAATGATTTGTATAGCTAGATTTATGCCCGTCAAAAAGAAAGGGGTCAAGAGATTATGCACGGATGCGCTCTCGACCCCTTTCTGATTATGTGTATTAAAGTCGATGGATTATTTTTTTGCTTTTGCAGCAGTTTTTCCAGCGGCTTTTTCAGCAGCTTCGCGGCGCTCTTGCTTTTTGGGCAGGCGGCCTTTCAGCAGCTTGTTTTCTTTAACCGGCAGCAGTTCAACCTTGCCGCCCGCTTTTTCAACAGCCGCCAAGGCTGCTTTGGAAGCGCGTGTTGCCACGATTGTTACTTTGGTTTTCAACTCGCCTTTGGCCAGCAGGTTCAAACCATCCAATGCTTTGTGCAGAACACCCGCTTCGATCAACATCGCAACATCCACAGGCTTCGCGGCCGAGATTTTTTTCTCGTCCAGAGCTTTTTGAATGGTGTCGAGATTGACGACCGCAAATGTCTTCGCGTTCGGGTTGTTAAACCCGCGCTTCGGCATACGGCGGATCAACGGCATTTGACCGCCTTCAAAACCCTTGATGGCAACGCCAGTACGGGCTTTTTGACCTTTTACACCGCGACCGGAAGTTTTACCCTTGCCGGAGCCGATACCACGACCAACCAGTGTCGGGCGCTTGCGGGCACCGGGGTTGTCTTTGATCTCATTGAGTTTCATTGTTCTGTTCCTTGATTATCTTTCTTAAAAGACGCGCTGTTAAGCTGCCTCTTCCACAGTGACCAGATGCTGGACAACGCGGATCATGCCACGCACGGCCGGCGTATCTTCCAGTACTTTGGAGCGGTTGATCTTGTTCAGACCAAGACCGATCAGCGTCTGTTGCTGTTTCGGAATGCGACCGATCGGGCTGCCGATTTGCGTTACTTTCAGCGTTTTGCCGGAAGCGGATGCTTTTGCAGCTGTTTTTTTCGGGGCAGCTTTTTTAGCTGCCGGTTTCTTTTTTGTTGCTTCAGCCATCAGCTTGCTCCTTCACGTCACCTTTGCGGCCCAGCACTTCGTTCACGCGGCGACCACGACGGCCAGCCACCATGCGCGGGCTTTCCATTTTTTGGAAGGCTTCCAAAGCGGCCTTCACCATGTTGTACGGGTTAGAGGAGCCGAGCGACTTCGCCACAACATCCTGAATGCCCAATACTTCAAATACAGCGCGCAGCGGGCCACCAGCAATGATACCGGTACCGGCTTCAGCCGCACGCATACGGATGTTGCCACCGCCAAAACGTGCTTCCACATCATGGTGCAGTGTACGACCTTCGCGCAGCGGAACGCGGATCATGCCACGCTTGGCAGATTCGGTTGCTTTGCGGATCGCTTCCGGCACTTCACGTGCTTTACCCGAACCAGCGCCGATACGGCCACGGCCATCGCCGACCACAACCAGTGCAGCAAACGCCATGCGGCGGCCACCCTTAACGGTTTTGGCGACGCGGTTGATCGCAACGAGACGTTCGACCAGTTCAGCGCCTTCGCTGTCCTTTTCGCGCGGTTCTCTTTGTCCTTTTGCTGCTTTTTCAGCTTTTGCCATTGTCTATTTCCTTCAGCAATAAATCAGAATGAAAGGCCGGCTGCACGTGCAGCTTCTGCCAGAGCCTTGACGCGGCCATGGTACGCATAAGCGCCACGGTCAAACGCCACTGTCTCGACGCCAGCTTTTTTGGCGCGTTCGGCAACCAATTTACCAACAGCTTCCGCTGCGGATTTATCGGCTGTCTTTTTCAAAGACTTGCGCATATCCGCTTCCAGTGTGGAAGCAGCTGCCAATGTAACGCCTTTAACATCATCAATGACCTGAGCATAGATGTGCTGGCCAGAACGATGCACCGACAAACGCGGGCGCAGGTTCTTTTCAGATGCCTTTTTGACAACTTTGCGTACGCGCCACTGGCGGCGTTGCTTGGATGTCGGTTTTTTGAGTACGATCGCCATTTTATCCTCGATTACTTCTTCTTGCCTTCTTTACGGAGGATGCGGCGTCCTTCGTAATTGATACCCTTACCTTTGTATGGTTCAGGGCGCTTCATCAGGTACAGCTCCGCAGCTACCTGGCCAACTTTTTGCTTGTCGATGCCGCTGATTTCGATTTCAGTCGGCTTCGGCACTTTCACTTCGATACCCGCAGGTATGTTGTAGCGCACTTCATGGCTGAAACCGATCTGGAGAACCAGATCTTTGCCCTGCAGCGCGGCACGGAAACCAACACCTTCGATAATCAGGCGTTTTTGATAGCCGTCTGTCACGCCAACAATCATACCCTTTACCAAAGAGCTGGTTGTGCCCCACATGTTGCGGGCATGGCGCGATTCATTTTGCTTTTTCAGGACAACGTGACCATCTTTCATTTCTGCAGAGATGTCGTTGCAGATTTCAAGATGCAGTTCACCCTTCTTGCCTTTAACGGAAAGATTTTTGCCGGCGATTTTCACATCGACACCGGCAGGCACCGGAATGGGGTTTTTTGCAATACGTGACATTTTATATCTACCTTATCTTTAGAATACGCGGCACAGGATCTCGCCACCCACGTTCGCTTCGCGTGCTTCCTTATCGGACAGCACACCACGCGGTGTGGACAGGATAGAGATACCAAGGCCGTTATAAACACGCGGCACATCTTTTACCTGCGTGTAAACGCGGCGGCCGGGTTTGGATACGCGCTTGATCTCGCGGATAACAGGCTGACCTTCGGAATATTTCAATTCAATATTCAGCTCAGATTTGCCGTCTTTGGGCGCAGACACGGAATAGTTACGAATGTAACCTTCGCGCTTCAGCACTTCCAACACATTCGAGCGCAGCTTGGAAGCCGGGCAGTGAATGGCAGACAGGCGGGCAGCCTGGCCGTTGCGGATACGTGTCAGCAAATCGCCGATGGGATCGCTAATAAACATGATGTTCTCCTTACCAGCTCGATTTTGTGACACCAGGGATCAGGCCCTGGGAAGCCAATTCGCGCAGCATCAGGCGCGAAATGCCAAATTTACGATAGTTACCGCGGGCACGACCCGTCAGCGCGCAGCGGCTGCGGACACGTGTCGGATGAGAGTTGCGCGGCAGCTTTGCCATTTTCATGCGCGCAGCGAAACGCTCGTCAGCCGGCAGGCTTTCATCGTTCGCAATAGCCTTGAGGCTCGCCCATTTCGCGGCGTACTTCTTAACCAATTCCTTGCGGCGGTTGTTTTTGTTGATGGAGCTCAGTTTTGCCATTGTTCTCTATCCTTCTTAGCGTTTGCGGAAAGGCATTTTGAAGCCTTCCAGCAGGGCTTTCGCCTCGTCATCTGTGTTGGCCGTGGTGCAGATGATCACATCCATACCGCGGATCGAGTCAACTTTATCAAAGTTAATCTCGGGGAAAATAATCTGTTCCTTGATACCGAAAGCGTAGTTGCCGTTGCCATCAAAGCTGCGATCCGAAATGCCGCGGAAGTCGCGGATACGGGGCATGGCGATGGTGACCAGACGGTCCAGGAATTCATACATGCGTGCGCCGCGCAGGGTCACTTTGCAACCGATCGGCATATCTTCACGCAGCTTGAAGCCGGCGATGGATTTGCGCGAACGGGTGATCAAAGGTTTTTGACCCGCGATCAGTGTCATGTCAGCAATGGCGCCCTGGATTTTTTTGCTGTCCTGTGCGTTTTCGCCAACACCCATGTTGAGTACGATTTTGTCGAGAGCCGGGATCTGGAAATCATTCTCGTATTTGAATTTTTTCTTCAGATCCGCTTTGATCGTCTCAACGTAAAATTTTTGTAAACGGGTTGTCATCTCATGCTCCCTTAATCAATCACTTCGCCGGAGCGACGGGCTACGCGCACCTTGCGATCACCAACGGTTTTGTAACCAACGCGTGTTGCTTTGCTCGTTTTTGGATCAACGACAGCAACGTTGGACACATGGATCGGCATCTCGATTTTATCGAGACCGCCGGCCCCCGTCTGGGACGGTTTGCGGTGTTTTGTTTGTACATTCACGCCCTGCACGACAACTTTGTTGTCGGACGGCATTACTTTTTTGATCTCGCCGGTTTTGCCTTTGTCTTTACCGGTCAGAACGACGACTTTATCGCCTTTTTTGACTTTAAGTTTGGACATGATTACAGAACCTCCGGTGCCAGCGAAATAATTTTCATGAAACTTTTGCCGCGCAGCTCGCGTGTCACTGGGCCAAAGATACGTGTGCCGATCGGCTCGCCTGCTGCGTTGATGAGAACGGCAGCATTGCGGTCGAAACGGATAACGGTACCATCATCGCGCTTCAGCGCTTTGGATGTGCGGACAATCACAGCTTTGTGAACTGTACCCTTTTTAACGCGGCCGCGGGGGATAGCGTCTTTAACGGATACGACAATAATATCGCCAATGCCAGCAGTACGGCGTTTGGAGCCGCCCAGCACCTTAATACATTGTACTCGACGGGCGCCGCTGTTGTCTGCGACCTCGAGATTGCTTTGCATCTGAATCATTTTCTTGACCTTTCCTTATTCTGCCAAGGGGGTATCAAGCACCCCGCTCTTATTCTTCTTTTTTCGTTTTTTTGACGCTGGCGTGTTTTTCGTCTGCATCATCTACTGTTTTTGCAAGACTTTCACCGAGGGCTTTACCACCAATGACGCGCCATGTTTTGCTTTTGGACAGCGGACGGCATTCTTCGATAGAAACCAGATCGCCGACGTTCCAAGCGTTTGTTTCATCATGTGCCGCATATTTTGCGGAACGACGAATAATTTTTCCGTACAACGGATCGCGCACTTTGCGCTCGACCAGTACCGTTACGGTTTTGTCACATTTGTTGCTGACAACTTTACCTTCAAGCACGCGACGCGGCATGGTGGTTACTCCTTAGCTTCTTTTTTCTTGGTTGCGGTTTTCTTTGCCGGTGCTTTGGCTGCTTTCGCAGCTGGCTTACCGGTAGAAACCTTACCCTGTTTCAATTCAGCCAACGCCGTTTTGATGCGTGCAATGTCACGACGCACCAGGCGAACGCGGCCCGTGTTTTCCAATTGGCCGGTTGCTTTTTGAAAACGGAAATTGAACTGTTCCTTACGGAGGCTCAGCAATTCCACTTTCAGCTCGTCGGCTGTTTTTGCTCTGATATCTGCGATTTTCATTGTGTTCTACCTTTTATCTCAGTCGCGGGCGACAAAGCGCGTTTTGATCGGCAGCTTGGCAGCGGCAAGTTCAAATGCCTCTTCTGCCAGCTGGCGCGGCACGCCGTCCAGTTCAAACATAATCTTGCCAGGTTTCACACGGGCTACGTAGTATTCCGGTGAACCTTTACCACTACCCATACGCACTTCAAGCGGTTTTTTGGATACAGGCACATCTGGGAAGATGCGGATCCAAAGACGGCCCTGACGTTTCAGGTGACGTGTGATCGCGCGACGGGCCGCTTCAATCTGACGGGCTGTCAGACGCTCGGGCGATGTCGCTTTCAGGCCAAAAGTACCGTACGACAGGTAGTGACCTGAAGAGGCCACCCCGTGGATACGGCCCTTGAAGGCCTTGCGGTATTTCATCTTTTTTGGAGCCAACATGGTCGTCTTCCTTTTTCTCTAGCTCTTCTTTATTCCTAAACCGTCGGGCGAAATTAGCCGCGGGTCGGTTGTTGATCTTGCATACGCTTGTCGCGTGCCATCGGGTCATGCCCCAGGATCTCGCCTTTGAAGATCCAGACTTTTACGCCGATGATGCCGTATGTCGTCAAAGCACGGCTGGTCGCGTAATCAACGTCAGCGCGCAGTGTGTGCAAAGGCACGCGGCCTTCACGGTACCATTCGGTACGGGCGATTTCAGCACCAGCCAAACGGCCGGCACAGGTAACGCGGATACCACCGGCACCCAGACGCAGCGCGGACTGAACCGCACGCTTCATGGCACGACGGAAAGAAACGCGGCGCTCGAGCTGTTGCGCGATACCGTCAGCCACCAGCTGGGCATCCAGCTCGGGCTTGCGGATTTCCACGATATTCAGGGTGACTTCGCCGCCCGTGAATTTGGAAAGGTCTTTGCGCAGTTTCTCGATGTCGGAACCCTTCTTGCCAATGATCACACCCGGACGTGCCGTGTGGATGGTGACGTTGGTTTTGCTGGCCGCACGCTCAATAATCACGCGCGCAACACCTGCTTGCTTCAGCTTGTCCATGACAAACTCGCGCAGCTTGATGTCTTGCAGCAACTTCGCCGCGTAGTCCTTGCCTGCATACCAGCGGCTGTCCCACGTGCGGTTGATGCCCAGTCTCAGCCCAATCGGGTTAACCTTTTGACCCATGTCTATCTCCTGAACCTTTCTACTTACTCAGCGGTGCTGTTATCGCCAGCTTTGTCTGCTTTCGCAGCTTTGGCGGCGGGTTTCTTGGCGGCTTTCGCACCACCGGATTTTTTAGCTGCTGTTTTTTTCTCGCCAGCTTCGGCTTTAACAGCACCTTTTTTAGATTTCGCTTTTTCTTCGCCAGCCGCGCGCTCTTCCACCTTGATAGTGATGTTGCTAAACGGTTTTTCAACAGACGAAGAACGACCGCGACCACGTGCGTGGAAACGACGCATTGTCATTGTGCGGCCGACAACAGCTTCTTTCACAAACAGACGGTCAACATCCAGGTTGTGGTTGTTTTCCGCGTTGGCGATAGCTGCTTCGAGAACCTTTTTCACGTCAACCGACATGCGGCGACGGGAGAACTCGAGGTCCACCAATGCGCGCTGTGCGCTTTTGCCACGAATAAGTTGTGCGAGCAGGTTGAGCTTGCGCTCGCTGCCTTTGATATAGCGTGCCTTGGCAATAGCTTCATTGTCCAGGCGATGCGATTTTTTACCTACTTTAGACATCTCTCAATTATCCTTTTTTCGCAGTCTTGTCAGCGCCAGCGGCCGTGTGCGCAGAGAACTGACGGGTCGGAGCGAATTCGCCCAGTTTGTGACCAATCATGTTATCCGTCACGATGACCGGAATGAATTTATGACCATTATAAACACCGAAGGTCAACCCAATGAACTGCGGCAGAATTGTCGAGCGGCGGGACCAGGTTTTAATAACCTCGTTACGGCCTGACGCGCGTGCTTTTTCTGCTTTCTTCAGCAGGTAGCCATCAATAAAAGGACCTTTCCGTACGGAACGTGCCACTGTATATCTCCTTCTGTCTTACTTCGCCAGACGTTTGTTTTTACGACGGCGCAGAATGTATTTATCCGTTGCCTTGTTCTTGCGTGTTTTCGCACCTTTTGTCGGTTTGCCCCAAGGGGTAACCGGGTTACGACCACCGGAAGATTTACCTTCACCACCACCATGCGGGTGATCCACAGGGTTCATCACCACGCCGCGTGTATGCGGCTTCCAGCCCATCCAACGTTTGCGACCGGCTTTGCCGAGCACTGTGTTGGAATGGTCAGTGTTGGAGACAGAACCCACGGTTGCCATGCAATCACCGCGCACAAGACGCAGCTCGCCGGAACCAAGTTTGATCTGTGTCATGCCGCTGTCGCGACCGACGATCTGGACGAATGCACCGGCGGAACGTGCCAGCTGGCCACCCTTGCCCGGATACAGTTCAACGTTATGCACCAAGGTACCGACCGGAATGTTTTTGATCGGCATCGCGTTGCCCGGCAGAATGTCTGCGCGTTCACCGGAGATAATCTTGTCACCAGCAGCCAGGCGCTGAGGCGCAATGATGTAGGCCAGTTCACCGTCGGTGTACTTTACCAATGCGATCCACGCTGTGCGGTTCGGGTCATATTCCAAACGCTCAACAGTTGCCTCGATATCAAACTTACGGCGTTTGAAGTCGATGATGCGGTAACGTTTTTTGTGACCGCCACCACGGTGCCAGGACGTGATTTTACCCGTGTTGTTACGGCCGGCTTTGTTTACGTGGTCTTTCGCCAGCAGTGTTTTTTCGGGCTTGCCCTTCCAGAGCTCGCTGCGGTCAACGCGGACCATCTGGCGCATCCCGGGAGATGTTGGGCGGTACTTTTTGAGTGCCATGTCAAACTTCCTCAATTTATTTAGGACAACATCAATTCGCTGTCCCGTGATCAAACTTTATTCTTCTTATACGCCTGTAGCGACGTCGATCGTCTGGCCTTCTGCAAGTGTCACGATTGCTTTTTTGCTATCGCTGCGGAATGCTTTGCGGCCTTTGAAAATCTTGGTTTTACCCAATTGTGTGGAGGTATTGACTTTCGTCACTTTTACCTTGAACACAGCTTCAACAGCCGATTTGATGATCGTTTTGTCAGCGGATACCGGCACGCGGAAGGTTACCTGATTATACTGGGAACCCATTGTTGCTTTTTCCGTGATCAACGGTGTACGGATCATTTCGTACAGCGTTTCGCTCAGTTTCGGATCTTGTTTTTTCGCAGCTTTTGTCATTTCAGGCGCGCCTCCAGTTGCTGAACCGCTTCTTTCGTCAAAACGAGAGTGTCGCGGCGCAGGATGTCATAGACGTTAATACCCTTCTGCGGCAGTACATCCATCAAGGGGATGTTGCGCACAGCGCGGGTGAAGTTCTGATCCAATGCTTCATCAATGATGAGCGCGGATGTGATACCAAGAGCGGCCAGAGCTTTGACCATGTCTTTTGTTTTGTGGCTGCCAGCTGTTGCTGCATCCAGAACAATCAACTTGCCTTCTTTTTGTTTCGCAGACAGGGCACATTTCAGGGCCAGTTTACGAACGCTTTTCGGCAGGTCATGGCTGTGATCACGAACGATCGGTCCAAAAATCACGGCACCTGTACGGTGGTGCGCATTGCGCAGGGAACCGGCACGTGCATTACCTGTACCTTTTTGTTTAAAAGGCTTCTTGCCGGTACCGCTGATTTCGCTGATACCCTTTGTTTTGTGGTTGCCGGAGCGGCGTTTTGCCAGCTGCCAGTTCACCATACGGTGCAGGATGTCCGCGCGCGGCTCCAGACCGAAGATCGCTTCACTGAGATCCAGATCACCAGCTTGCTTGTTTTCGAGTGTTTTAACGGCGACTTTCATCAATCCATTCCTTCTTTATTCTTATGCCTGCGCTTCAGCAGCTTCAGGTTGAGCTTCAGCGGCGGCTTCAGCCGATGCGCCCTTGCCTTTCAGGCCAGCAGGTGTCGGTACATCTTTCGGCAGCGGCTTTTTCGCAGCGTCCTTGATAGTCAACCAGGAACCTTTGTGGCCCGGTACGGCACCTTCAACAACAATCAGGCCTTGCTCGGGGTGAATTTCAACGATGCGCAGGTTTTGCACTGTGCGCTGAACGTTACCCATGTGGCCGGCCATTTTCTTGTTTTTGAAAACACGACCAGGCGATTGACGCTGACCTGTAGAACCTGCGGAGCGGTGCGATACGGATACACCGTGTGTCGCGCGCAGACCACCGAAGTTCCAACGCTTCATAACACCCTGATACCCTTTACCGAGCGTGATACCTGTCACGTCAACAAACTGGTTGAGGATGAAGTGGCTGGCGCAAAGCTCGGCACCAACTTCCAGAAGCGCATCTTCGCTGACACGGAATTCAGCGACTTTGGCTTTCGGCTCGACTTTTGCTTTTGCAAAATGGCCGCGCTCGCCTTTGGAAACGTTTTTGGCTTTGCGTGTGCCTGCACCCAGCTGAACAGCTGTATAGCCGTTCTTTTCCTGAGTTTGTACGGCAACGACCTGACACTGATCTACCTTCAGAACAGTGACGGGCACATGTTTGCCATCCGCGCTGAAAACGCGGGACATGCCAAGTTTTTGTGCAATCAAACCGGTACGCATTTTTTTTATCCTTATTAAAAACTTCTCGTCAAACGCTTAAAGCAAAACCTTAAAGTTTGATTTCGACATCAACACCCGCCGCCAGATCCAGCTTCATCAGCGCGTCGATCGTTTGCGGTGTGGGGTCAATAATATCCAGCAGGCGCTTGTGCGTCCGCATTTCAAATTGTTCGCGGGATTTTTTATCCACGTGCGGCGAGCGCAAAACCGTGAATTTTTCAATCCGCGTTGGCAGCGGGATCGGGCCGCGTACTTGCGCGCCTGTTCTTTTCGCTGTGTTCACAATTTCCTTGGTCGATTGATCCAGGACTCTGTGGTCATATGCCCGGAGTCTGACCCGGATGTTTTGCGCTTCCATTATCTTCTACCTTCTATGTCTCTTCTTTTTTTTCCGATCCCGCCCCTGGCCAGCCAAACTGGCCAGGGGCGGATCAGAAATCAGTCGTTACTCAACGATCTTCGAAACGACGCCAGCACCAACAGTGCGGCCGCCTTCACGGATCGCGAAACGCAGACCTTCATCCATCGCGATCGGTGCGATCAGCTCAACGTCCATCGTCACGTTGTCGCCAGGCATAACCATTTCAACACCTTCCGGCAATTTGCAGATACCGGTAACGTCCGTCGTACGGAAGTAGAACTGGGGACGGTAGTTGGTGAAGAACGGCGTATGACGGCCACCTTCGTCTTTGGTCAGAACGTAAGCTTCTGCTTTGAACTTGGTATGCGGCTTGATGGAACCGGGAGCAGCCAGAACCTGACCACGCTCGATATCTTCACGCTTCGTACCGCGCAGCAGCGCACCAATGTTGTCACCAGCTTCACCCTGATCGAGCAGCTTGCGGAACATTTCAACGCCGGTGATGATGGTTTTAACCGTCGGGCGCAGGCCCACGATTTCAACTTCTTCACCAACTTTAACAACACCCTGTTCAACACGGCCTGTGCAAACTGTACCACGACCGGAGATCGAGAATACGTCCTCAACCGGCATCAGGAACGGCTTGTCTTTCGGACGAGCAGGTGTCGGGATGTAGCTGTCAACAGCTTCCATCAGTTTCAAGATCGCTTGGCGGCCCAGTTCTTCGTTGGAATCTTCCAGAGCAGCCAGAGCGGAACCTTTAACGAACGGAATATCGTCGCCAGGGAAGTTGTATTTGCTCAGCAGTTCGCGAACTTCCATCTCAACCAGGTCGAGCAATTCAGCATCGTCAACCATGTCGCATTTGTTCAGGAATACAACCAGGGAAGGAACACCAACTTGGCGTGCCAGCAGGATGTGCTCACGTGTTTGCGGCATCGGACCATCAGCTGCGGAAACAACCAAGATACCACCGTCCATCTGCGCGGCACCGGTGATCATGTTTTTCACATAGTCAGCGTGGCCTGGGCAGTCAACGTGCGCATAGTGGCGGTTGGCTGTTTCGTATTCAACGTGTGCTGTGGAAATTGTAATACCACGTGCGCGCTCTTCAGGAGCGCCGTCGATTTGGTCATAAGCTCTGAATTCAGCGCCGCCCGTTTCAGCCAGAATCTTTGTGATTGCTGCTGTGAGCGATGTTTTACCGTGGTCAACGTGACCAATGGTCCCGATGTTGACGTGCGGTTTGTTACGTTCAAATTTACCTTTAGCCATCTTACTTATTCCTTCCTTAAGATTAAGCGTATCTTTGTTTAGTGGTTTCTCAGAATTTAAGCCAGTTTTGCTTTCACTTCATCAGCGATTGCTTGTGGCACTTGTTCGTAGTGATCGAAATGCATCGAGTACTGCGCACGACCCTGGCTCATAGAGCGGAGCGTGTTGATGTAGCCGAACATGTTCGCCAGCGGTACCATTGCCACGATAACGCGCGCGTTACCACGGCTGTCCATGCTGCCTACTTGGCCACGACGGCTGTTCAGATCGCCGATCACGTCACCCATGTACTCTTCAGGGGTTACAACTTCGACTTTCATCACAGGCTCGAGCAGAGCAGGTTTGCACTTCGGAATACCTTCGCGGAAAGCCGCGCGGGCAGCAATCTCAAACGCCAGCGCAGAAGAATCCACATCGTGGTATGCGCCATCGTAAAGGGTTGCTTTAAAGTCGATGCAGGGGAAGCCGGCAATCACACCATTGTCTTTGGCAGATGTCAGGCCTTTTTCCACACCGGGGATGTATTCTTTCGGAACGGAACCACCCACGATATCGGCTTCGAACGAGAAGCCGGAACCAACTTCTGTCGGCTCGAAGCGGATGATGACGCGAGCAAACTGACCCGAACCACCGGACTGCTTTTTGTGTGTGTAGTCGATTTCGCCCATTTTGGTAATGGTTTCACGATAAGCAACCTGCGGCGCACCGATGTTTGCTTCCACTTTGAATTCACGCTTCATGCGATCGACGATGATGTCGAGGTGAAGTTCACCCATACCTTTAATAACGGTCTGGCCGCTTTCATGGTCAACAGAGACGCGGAAAGACGGATCTTCTGCCGCGAGACGCTGCAGCGCGGTAGACATTCTCTCCTGGTCGGCTTTGGATTTCGGCTCAACCGCAATCTCGATAACCGGCTCGGGGAATTCCATGCGCTCCAGAATGATCGGCTTGGACGGATCGCAAAGTGTATCACCTGTTGTTGTGTCTTTCAGACCAACGAGCGCCACGATGTCACCGGCATGTGCAATTTTAATTTCTTCGCGGTTGTTCGCGTGCATCAACAGCATACGGCCAATGCGCTCTTTTTTGTCTTTTACGGAGTTTATAACGTAAGAACCGCTCTCGAGGGTACCGGAGTAGATACGCACGAAGGTCAAGGAACCAACGAAGGGATCGTTCATAATTTTAAAGCCGAGGCCAGAGAAAGGCTCGGAAGAGTCAGGCTTGCGGATTGCAACTTCTTCTGTGCCCGGCAAGATACCTTCGATCACAGGCATTTCAAGCGGGTTCGGCAGATAGTCAATCACCGCATCCAGAAGTGTTTGCACACCTTTGTTTTTGAAAGCAGAGCCGCAGAGGATCGGTACAAATTTGTACGCGATTGTACCTTTGCGAATGCATTTTTTCAGCGTTTTCAGATCCGGCTCTTTGCCTTCCAGATACGCTTCCATCGCCGCATCGTCCATCTCGACAGCGGTTTCGATCAGCTTGGTGCGGTATTCTTTGGCTTTGTCAGCCAGATCCGCCGGAATTTCTTCTTCGGTAAAGGACGCGCCGAGGTCATCACCCTTCCAGATGATGGCTTTCATTTTCAGCAGGTCAACCAGACCGCTGAATTCAGCTTCGGAACCGATTGGCAGCTGTGTTACCAGCGGCACGGCACCGAGACGATCGATGATCATATCGATGGTGCGGTAGTAGTTGGCACCGGTGCGGTCCATTTTGTTGACGAAACAGATACGGGGAACGCCGTATTTGTCAGCCTGGCGCCATACTGTTTCAGATTGCGGTTCAACACCGGCAACAGAGTCAAATACAGTTACAGCACCGTCGAGTACGCGCAAGGAACGCTCTACTTCAATTGTGAAGTCAACGTGGCCAGGGGTATCGATGATGTTAATGCGGTGATCTTGCCAGAAGCAGGTTGTCGCAGCGGAGGTAATTGTAATACCGCGCTCTTGCTCTTGCTCCATCCAGTCCATGGTTGCAGCGCCATCGTGCACTTCGCCGATTTTGTGCGATTTGCCTGTGTAGTACAAGATACGCTCGGTCGTTGTCGTTTTACCTGCATCGATGTGCGCCATGATGCCGATATTACGGTACTGTTCGAGTGAAAGTTTGTTCGCTTCAGCCATGATTGTATACTCTGTTCCCTAAAACCTAAATTACCAGCGGAAATGCGCGAAAGCTTTGTTCGCTTCAGCCATTTTGTGCGTGTCTTCGCGCTTCTTAACAGCGGAACCACGTTCGTTGTGCGCATCCATCAACTCGGAAGCCAGTTTGGATTCCATTGTTTTGTCGTTGCGGTTGGAAGACGCATCTTTCAACCAGCGCATAGCAACTGCAACCGCACGGTTCGGACGAACTTCGATTGGCACTTGATATGTCGCACCACCAACGCGGCGGGATTTCACTTCAACGCTCGGCTTCACTTTTTCGAGAACTTCCATGAAGAACTCAACAGGATCCGCTTTCGTTTTGGCCACGATGATATCAAACGCGCCATAGACAATTTTCTCGGCAACAGATTTCTTGCCGGATTCCATGATGCAGTTCATGAATTTTGCCACAACGATGTTGTTAAACTTCGGATCTGGCAGAACTTCGCGTTTTTTAGCTGAGTGACGACGGGACATGCTTTAAAAACCTCTTGGATAAAATCTTATTTAGGACGTTTCGCGCCGTAGCGTGAACGTGCCTGTCTACGTTTATCGACGCCCTGTGTATCGAGAGCGCCGCGGATGATTTTGTAGCGTACACCCGGCAAATCTTTCACACGGCCGCCACGCACCAGAACAACAGAGTGTTCTTGCAGGTTGTGACCGATGCCTGGGATGTAGCACGTTGCTTCACGACCGTTCACCATACGAACACGCGCTACTTTACGCAGCGCGGAGTTCGGTTTTTTTGGTGTTGTGGTGTATACGCGTGTGCAAACAGCACGTTTTTGCGGGTTGCCCTGCAAATCGGCGTTTTTCTTTTTCGCGACCTGCAGTGTGCGGCCTTTGCGTACGAGTTGGTTATACGTTGGCATTGATTGCCCTTCTCTGTTGCAACAAAGTTAAATTCTTCAATGTCTGGAGGATGAGAAGGAAACGACCTTGTGAAACGCACCTATAAAACAAAGATGCAAAACAAGGCCCTGATCTGAGATCAGCCTAACTTCCACTTTTCCCGTGGAAGACGGTTAAAAAACCGGACTGCGTCTAGACCAAAAATGTCTACTACCAGCCCATCCTTAGAGCGAGCGCAATATATCACGGTTCGAAGGGTGGTCAAGCATTGTTTGTGACAAATACCTCGGATTTTTATGTTTTTTGTTTTTTTAGTCACCGGCGGGCATCGGCTGAATATGTTTATAGAGTTAAATTACGCCAAATCGTAAAATTATGTAATTTAATTACGCGCCTGCCCGCTATCCCCCATCCCGCGCGGGATACAGCCGAGAGCCTTTTTATGTCCTTGTTTCTCGATTCTCGGCACCGCCACCTTATTATTGCTTGGCACTTGCCCTATCTGTTGCTTGGCACTTGCCCTATCTGTTGCTTGGCACTTGCCAAGGGGGCGGAATCAAGCCATATTCCTCCTCGGAAGACTGGCGGGCATATTATTCGCCAATCCGGCCAGGGCCGAGAGGCAGCAACCGTAACGAAATTCGATATGGGTCGTTCAGTCTTCCACTTCATTACAATTTATACGCTCTGCTCTGTCAGTTTAAATTGACAGAAACATGAAACAATGTTTTTATGATGTTGCCCTGCACAACAGGGCCGCGGGATTTGATGGAATCAGCTTGCTGCCGCGTCACCAATAGCTAAAGCGCCGCAGGGTCTCAACCACACTGCGGTCAATATAAACCGCAAAAGATGATACAAGGTGTGCTTGCATGAAAAACCCGACTTGTTCCCAAAGCCAGATCCATTCCGTTCGCTGCAAGTCAGCTTGTATCCACACAGGCAAAGCTTCCTGTATCCGAATGTGATTCTGCCGTCACTGTGCCGGCAGGCTTAGGCACCCCTCTTCCCATCGACAGATTTAAATAGTGCGCGAAGGCTTCACCGCCCGCGCCAGACAACGGCGCAGCACTTGCGCCCTATAAAGGCAGAACAACATGACCGACGTACGCAACGACGACCTTACCCGTATTAACAGCATCAACGATGTCGTGCCGCTCTACCGTGGCAACGGCCAGAAACCGGAACAGCAATACATTGGCTTTGAAACTGAAATCTATCTCTACCGCAAAGCTGCAGATGGCAAGCCCGCCGCAGCCACATCACAAGAATGCAGCGATTTGATCGGCAAGCTGAAAGAACGCGGCCACACCCCGCAGCTGGAAATGGCCAGCGCGGTTGAATACGCAAGCCCGCCCTTCCGTGTCACAGAAACCGCGCGGCTGAACGCTGAAATCACGCAAGCGTGGAAAGACTATACCCAAATCATCCGTGAAAACGGCCTGACACCCAGTGATGCAGCCCTGCTGCCCTTCACAACGCTCGATAGCGCCAAAGAAAATCTGGTGGACCGTGACCGCGCCCGCGGGCTTGTCAAAGGCATGGGGCTTTTCAAAGCGCCCGAGTTTTTAAAAGTTACCCTGCTGTGTACCAGCACACAAGTCAGCCTGAGTTATAAAGACCCGGATGACCTGCGTGACCTGCTGGCCACCGGCTATGCCCTGAACGGTGCCATCTATGGCCTGTTTTCAAACTATCCCGCCTATGCGGAAGGCAAAGAGCACCAGCGCCTGAACACAAACCCGCGCGCGGCTTTCTATGAAGCCTTTGGCAAGGATGGCGGCATCCCGGACAGCATTCTGACCGCCAAAGATGGTGAGGATTTTATCCGCAAACATGCAGAACAAGTCTTTAAAACCGAAATGCTGTTTTACTACGACCAGCAACAAAACCTTGTCTGGCCCGAAAAGCCGGTACAGTTTGAAGAACTGAAAGATTTAGGCCTTAATACCCGTTCCAACTACGACCTTGCCGAAACCTTTGTCTATACAGACTTCAAGGTTTGCAATATCCGCGATGATCAAGGCAGGCCGACCGGCAAACGTATCGAAGCCCGCAGCTTTGATGCCGGCGAACTGGGTGCATTGGCTGCCGTGCCCTTCACTCATGCTGTCTTGCGCGACCCCGAAAGCCGCGATGCCGTCAAAGGCCTGCTGGCCGATTACGGCCTGCTGCCGGATCAGGAAGGCTGGCAACAGCGCCTGCAGCTGGGCCGCTATAACGTGGCACATCACCGTGGCAAATATCTGGATGTGGTCTATGGCACCAAGCCGGATGGCACGGACGGTAACCTGAAAGAATTCTGCCACGACCTTGGCCAGATTCTAAAGGCCTATGTCGTGCGCAACCCCGCACATGCGGCATCGCTCGCCCCCGTGATCGACATTTGCGAAACGGGCCAGACGGTCGCCGAGAAAAAAGCCCGCGCTGCGCCCACATATGCCGCGGCCAATGCACAATTGTTTTCTGCCAACGAAAACACCGCACAGCCCGCAACACCCGCCCTGCAAACACAGGCACGTACGGCCTTTAAACCTTGATACGCTTTGACTAAATACTTTTACACACACATACACACGCGAAGGCGGAACCCCGGTTCCGCCTTTTGCTTTTACGGCGTGGAATAAACGGGCGTGCGTGAAAGCGGGATGTTGTTCTTCTTGCTTGTATCCGGCGGAGCTTTTGACCAGGCCACAACGCTGTCATAACTTTGAAAATATAAATCAAACGATTGCCAGCTGATCAGCACCATAAACGGCATGAGCAAAATGGTGGAAATCCATGTGATGCCCTTGGCATCTTTCACAGTCTTTGGCAGGTGGCCGCGCTTTTTGCGATACAGAAAAATACGCTTGCCCAGCCAGTAAATAAAAAAGCCGTAAATGGGCCCGATAAAAAAGATCCCCAAAGCCATGCCGATGCCACCCGGCCAGCTCAGCACTTCGCGCTTCGGGTCCAGCCAGAACAAAAGGCTGCACATCCAAATCCAGTCCCGCTCACCAAAGGCCAGACTGCGCAGCAAGCTCCATTCGAGGTAGCTATGCTCGAACATATCCGCTTGTACTTTACGCTTTTGTGCCGCGTCCATGGGGATGTACCTGACTTGCGAAAAGCGGCAACAAAGTGTTGCCGCTTTTGGAGTATAGCATTTATAGAGAAAGGCTCAAATATTGCGCTGAAAAGGCCTGAAAGGCTTACATTTTTGGCGGGCCAAAACTGCCAAAACCGCCGCTTTTGGGTTGATCCTTGCCTTTTTCAAAAGCATCGACGCGGCCATTTGAAAAAATGCCGATCAGATCCGGATGCTTTTCCGCCTGTACCCGCTCTGCCGCATCCCGCGTGATCACGGTCAAGAAGGTATCCGCCCCCATCGGGATAAAGGTGTAAGCGGGATCAACCTCATGGTCGCCCAGGCCGAAATTCTTTTGAAACGCCACCATGCTGGGGGCCACGCCACCCGCTGCACGGAATTCAAACAAAACAGTTTCATCTTTGTTGTAATCAAGCGCCATTAAAATATTCCTTCATAATAAAATGGATAAACAAGATGCACCAAATTTAGCATTCGTGCCCTGCCCTCGCAATTTGAAAAACAGCCTCAAAAGAAAACCCCCGCAGGGCAAACCGTGCGGGGGATATTCTTTGTGTCAGACTGTCGTCACCACTTAGCTGGCGGCGCGGCCTTTGGCTTTCACATCGGCAGATTCTGCCTCGGCTTCAGCTTCCAGTACGGAGAGGTTATCGTTCTCCAGCGGGATATTGGCGGCGTTGGCTGCCAATGCTGCTGTGTCACGTTCTGCCGCAATGCGCTTCAGTTTGTGGACGAAAGCACCCGTACCAGCCGGGATCAGACGGCCCACGATGACGTTTTCTTTCAAGCCGATCAGCTTGTCGACTTTGCCGTTGATCGCGGCTTCGGTCAGAACACGTGTCGTTTCCTGGAAGGAAGCGGCCGAGATAAAGGAACGTGTTTGCAAGGATGCTTTGGTAATCCCCTGCAGAACCGGCGCACCTTTGGCGGCCCGTTTGTCGGGGCTGCCAAGACGTGCATTCAGTTCGTCCATTTCTTCACGATCCACCAGCTCACCGGAGAGCAGTGTTGTATCGCCCGCATCGGTGATCTCAACTTTTTGCAGCATCTGGCGGATAATCACCTCGATGTGCTTGTCGTTGATCTTCACACCTTGCAGACGGTAAACGTCTTGCACTTCGTTGATCAGGTAGTCAGCCAGTGCTTCCACACCCATGACGGAGAGAATGTCATGCGGCACCATGGAACCATCGAGCAGTGCATCACCCTTGCGAACGTAGTCACCTTCGTTCACGGCAACGTGTTTGCCTTTCGGGATCAGATACTCGCGCGGCTCGCCTTTGCCATCGGTCGGCTTGACGATAATGCGGCGCTTGGATTTGTAATCCTTGCCGAATTCCACCTGACCGTCGATTTCCGCGATAATGGCGAAGTCTTTCGGACGACGCGCTTCGAAGAGTTCTGCCACACGCGGCAGACCACCCGTAATATCGCGGGTTTTGGACGTTTCACGCGGGATACGTGCCACAATGTCACCGGCTTTCACTTGCGCACCGTTTTCGATGCTCAGGATCGCGCCGACAGGCATGTAGTAGTTGGCTTCCAGACCGTTGGGCAGCTTGATCACTTTGTCGGACGCATCCGTCAACATGATCCGCGGCTTCAGCGATGTACCACGTGGGTTTTGACGCCAATCGGTCACAACCTTGGACGAGATACCGGTTGCTTCATCCATTTCATCGCGGATGGACATACCTTCGACCAGATCCCCGTAAACGGCAGAGCCGTCTTTTTCCGTGATAATTGGCACGGTATAGGGGTCCCACTCTGCCAGTTTGTTGCCTTTTTTGACTTTGTCACCATCGTTGACAAGCAATTTGGCACCATAGGGCAGACGGTGGTTCGCACGTTCGCGGCCTTTGCCATCCAGCAAGATGACCTCCGTATTACGGCCCATGATGATCTGAACACCTTCGGAGTTCGTCACCACGTTCTTCTGACGGATTTCAACAGTTGCTTCGAAAGCAGCTTCGGCAGAGGTCTGCGCCGCACCACGCTGGGCCGCACCACCAATGTGGAACGTCCGCATGGTCAGCTGCGTACCGGGCTCACCGATCGACTGCGCCGCCATCACACCGACAGCCTCGCCGATATTCACTGCGGTACCACGGGCCAGATCGCGGCCATAGCACTTCGCACAAATACCGTCGTTGCTTTCGCATGTCAGGACAGAACGCACCAGCACGGTATCAATACCCGCTGTTTCGATTTGCTCGGACGTTGCTTCGTCGATGATCTCGCCAGCCGGTACAATCACTGCATCTGTCAGCGGATCCAGCACATCTTTGGCCGCGGTACGGCCCAGAATACGCTCGGACAAGGCCACAATCACATCGCCGCCTTCAATCACGGGCTGAACGGTGAAACCGTTTTCAGTACCGCAATCAACTTCGGTAATGATCGCATCCTGTGCCACATCCACCAGACGGCGGGTGAGGTAACCGGAGTTCGCGGTCTTCAACGCCGTATCCGCCAGACCCTTACGGGCACCGTGGGTGGAGTTAAAGTACTCAAGAACGGTCAGACCTTCTTTAAAGTTGGAAATAATCGGTGTCTCGATAATCTCGCCCGACGGTTTGGCCATCAGACCGCGCATACCGGCCAGCTGACGAATCTGCTGGGTGGAACCACGCGCCCCTGAATGCGCCATCATATAAACGGCGTTCATATAGCCTTTTTCACCGGGTTTGGAGATGACATCCATCATTTCCTTCGTCACGTCATCCGTGCAGGAAGACCAGATATCCACGACCTTGTTGTATTTCTCACCCTTGGTGATCAGGCCGTCCTGGTACTGCTGTTCGAATTCTTTAACGCGTTCTTTGGCTTCGTTGACCAGTTTCTCTTTCGCCTCGGGAATGATGAGGTCATCCTTACCGAAGGAAATACCTGCTTTGCACGCGTGCTGGAAACCCAGCGCCATCATGCGGTCACAGAAAATAACGGTCTCTTTCTGGCCGCAGTGGCGATACACCACGTCGATCAGGTTCGATACGTCTTTTTTGGTCAAAATTCGGTTGATCACTTCAAACGGTACGTTCGGATGACGCGGCAACACTTGCGCCATAATCATACGGCCCGGTGTTGTCTCGACAATGCGTGTAACCGGCTTGTTGTCTGCATCCACCGTGTCAAAGCGTGCTTTGATACGGCTGTGCAGCGTGACATCCTTTGTGAACAGCGCCATCTCGATTTCGCTGATGTCTTTAAAGATCAAACCTTCGCCTTGCAAACCATCTGCCGCGAGCGACAGATAGTAAAGACCAAGCACGATATCCTGAGACGGAACGATAATCGGTTTGCCATCGGCCGGACGCAAGATGTTGTTTGTGGACATCATCAAGACGCGGGCTTCAAGCTGCGATTCAATCGACAGCGGTACGTGTACAGCCATCTGGTCACCGTCAAAGTCGGCGTTGAACGCAGTACAGACCAGCGGGTGCAGCTGGATGGCTTTACCCTCGATCAGCGTCGGTTCAAAAGCCTGGATCCCCAGACGGTGCAGTGTCGGCGCGCGGTTCAGAAGCACGGGGTGCTCGCGGATAACCTCTTCAAGGATATCCCACACTTCCGGACGTTCTTTTTCCACCATGCGCTTGGCCGCTTTGACCGTAGAGGCCAATCCGTACAGAGACAGACGGTTGTAGATAAACGGCTTGAACAGCTCGAGCGCCATCTTCTTCGGAAGACCGCACTGGTGCAGTTTCAGCTCAGGCCCCACCACGATCACGGAACGACCGGAATAGTCGACACGTTTACCGAGCAGGTTCTGACGGAAGCGACCCTGCTTGCCCTTCAGCATATCAGCCAGTGATTTCAGCGGGCGCTTGTTGGCGCCTGTAATCACGCGGCCACGACGGCCGTTGTCGAACAACGCATCCACAGCTTCTTGCAGCATACGTTTTTCGTTACGCACGATAATATCGGGCGCGCGCAGTTCGATCAGACGACGCAGGCGGTTGTTACGGTTGATGACGCGGCGATACAGATCGTTCAGATCCGATGTCGCAAAACGACCACCATCCAACGGCACCAGCGGGCGCAGTTCAGGCGGAATAACCGGTACGATATCCAGCACCATCCATTCCGGACGGGTGGAAGATGTCAGGAAAGCGTCGATCAGCTTCAAACGCTTCACGATTTTCTTTTTCTTGGCATCGGAACCGGCAGCAGCCACCAGATCTTCTTCCAGCTTGGTTTTTTCTGCTTCCAGATTCAGTTCGGACAGCAAAATTTTCAGCGCTTCCGCACCGATACCGGCTTTGAAGGAATCTTCGCCAAATTTGTCTTGCGCATCTGCGTATTCTTCTTCGGTCAGCAGCTGCAAGGGTTTCAGCGTGGTCATACCCGGATCGATCACAATAAAGCTCTCGAAATACAGGACTTTTTCAAGATCCTTCAGCGTCATGTCCATCATCAGACCGATGCGGCATGGCAGGGATTTCAAGAACCAGATGTGCGCAACAGGCGCTGCCAGCTGGATGTGACCCATGCGGTCGCGGCGTACCTTGGAGAGCGTGACTTCAACGCCGCACTTCTCGCAGATAATGCCTTTGTACTTCATACGTTTGTATTTACCGCAAAGGCATTCGTAATCCTTTACAGGGCCAAAAATACGCGCACAGAACAGGCCGTCTTTTTCCGGCTTGAAGGTACGGTAGTTAATGGTCTCGGGTTTTTTGATTTCCCCGTAAGACCAGGACAAAATTTGTTCCGGGCTTGCGATGGAAATACGGATCTGGTCAAAGCTCTGCGTGCCGCTTACCTGACCGAAAAGATTCATGACTTCATTCATGGTGATACTCCAATTCTCTGTTCAATCAGTTGTTGCTGGTTTGCTTCAGGTCAACGTTCAGACCCAGTGACCGCAATTCCTTCACCAATACGTTGAAGGACTCAGGGATACCGATTTCAAACGTGTCATCGCCACGGACAATAGATTCGTAGGCTTTTGTACGGCCTGCGACGTCATCCGACTTGACGGTGAGCATTTCCTGCAGGGTATAGGCGGCACCATAGGCTTGCAGTGCCCAGACCTCCATCTCCCCGAAACGCTGACCACCGAACTGCGCCTTACCACCCAGCGGCTGCTGTGTGACGAGGGAGTACGGGCCAATGGAACGTGCGTGGATCTTGTCATCGACCAAGTGGTGCAGTTTCAAGATGTACTTGTAACCAACCGTCACTTGACGTTCGAAGTATTCACCCGTACGGCCATCGATCAGGCGAACCTGACCGGAAGTCGACAAACCCGCCGCCTTCAGCAATACGTCGATGTCCGCCTCGACCGCGCCATCAAATACCGGCGTTGCCATTGGCACACCGCCTTTGATGTTTTCGCACATTTCAATCAGCTCATCCGCTTTCAGCGTGGAGACATCTTCTTTATACGCCTTGTCGCCATACACGGTTTTCAGCTTGTCTTTCAACTCGCCTTCAACTTTATCGCGCTCGCCGCCGGTCAGTGTGTGCCACTGATCCACCAGCTCGCCGATCTGCTTGCCCAGACGGGCAGAAGCCCAGCCCAGGTGCGCTTCAAGAATCTGGCCCACGTTCATACGCGACGGAACACCAAGCGGGTTCAGTACGATATCAACATGTGTGCCGTCTTCCAGGAAAGGCATGTTCTCGATCGGCATGATCTTGGACACGACACCTTTGTTACCGTGACGGCCGGCCATTTTATCACCGGGCTGCAGTTTGCGTTTGACGGCAATGAAGACCTTGACGGTTTTCATCACGCCTGGCAGCAGTTCATCACCGCGCTGCAGTTTTTCGACCTTGTTTTCAAAACGCTGTGTCAGGTCTTCGATCGCACGGTCAAATGTCTGGCCCATGCTTTCGATGTCGCCCATGGCTTTGTCGTTGTCGATGACAACTTCGCGCCATTCGGATTTACGCACCATATCCAGTGCTTCTTCCGTGATCTTCTCGCCTTTTTTCAGACCTTCAACCGGCTTCACAACTGTTTTGCCGACCAGCACTTCTTTCATGCGGTTGTAGAAACCACGTTCGTAAATGCGGCGTTCATCGTCACGGTCTTTTGCAAGACGTTCGATTTCAGCACGTTCGATCGACAATGCACGCTGGTCTTTATCCACGCCGCGGCGGGAGAAGACGCGTACATCAACAACCGTCCCTGTAATACCCGGAGGTACGCGCAGGGAAGTGTCTTTTACGTCGGATGCTTTTTCACCAAAGATGGCGCGCAGCAGCTTTTCTTCCGGTGTCATCGGTGATTCACCCTTCGGTGTCACCTTGCCCACCATGATGTCGCCCGCTTTGACTTCGGCACCGATGTAAACGATACCGGCTTCATCCAGCTGCTTCAGGCCTTCTTCACCCACGTTTGGAATATCACGGGTGATTTCTTCCTGACCCAGCTTGGTATCGCGGGCCATGACATCAAATTCCTCGATGTGGATCGAGGTAAAGACATCGTCGCGCGCAATGCGTTCAGAGATCAAAATGGAATCTTCAAAGTTGTAACCGTTCCAGGGCATGAACGCGACCAGCACGTTACGGCCCAGCGCCAGTTCACCCAGATCCGTGGACGGACCGTCACCGATGATGTCACCGGCTTCGATTTTGTCGCCCACCTTTACCAGCGGTGTCTGCGTAATGCAGGTGGACTGGTTGGAACGCTGGAACTTTTTCAGCTTGTAGATGTCAACGGTTGCTTTGGAGCTGTCTTTTTCTTCCGTCGCGTGAATAACGATACGGTCAGCATCCACCTGGTTGACGATACCCGAACGCAGTGCCGTAATCGCAGCACCGGAATCGCGCGCCACGGCACCTTCCATACCCGTCCCCACCAGCGGCGCATCGGAGCGCAGCAAAGGCACGGCCTGACGTTGCATGTTCGAGCCCATCAACGCACGGTTCGCATCGTCGTTCTCAAGGAACGGGATGAGCGCCGCAGCAACAGAAACGATCTGTTTCGGTGATACGTCGATCAGGTCAATCTGCTCGCGGGGGCTGAGGATGTAATCCCCGCCTTTGCGGCAGGAAATAAGGTCGTTCACGAACGCACCTTTTTCATCCAGCTCGGCATTGGCCTGGGCGATTGTGTATTTGCCCTCTTCCATCGCGGACATATACACAACTTCATCTGTCACTTTGCCGTTTACGATCTTGCGGTACGGGCTTTCAATGAAGCCGTACTGGTTGATGCGGGCATAGGTGGAGAGCGAGTTGATCAGACCAATGTTCGGCCCCTCGGGCGTTTCAATCGGGCAGATACGGCCATAGTGTGTCGGGTGAACGTCGCGGACTTCGAAGCCTGCGCGTTCGCGTGTCAGACCACCTGGGCCCAAGGCCGACATACGGCGTTTGTGCGTAATTTCCGCCAGCGGGTTTGTCTGGTCCATAAACTGCGACAGCTGCGAAGAGCCGAAGAATTCACGAACAGCTGCTGCTGCCGGTTTTGCGTTGATCAAGTCATGCGGCATGGCTGTGTCGATATCGACGGAAGACATACGCTCGCGGATTGCGCGTTCCATACGCATCAAACCCACGCGGCACTGGTTTTCCATCAATTCACCAACAGAGCGTACGCGACGGTTGCCAAGGTGATCGATGTCATCCACTTCACCGCGGCCGTCTTTCAGGTCCACGAGGATTTTCAGGATGGCCATCACATCTTCTTTGCGCAGCACACGTACTTGATCGTCTGTCTGGAATTCCAGACGGGCGTTCATTTTAACACGGCCAACAGGCGACAGGTCATAGCGCTCTGAATCAAAGAACAGACCACGGAACAGCGCATCGGCAGATTCCAGTGTGGGCGGCTCGCCAGGACGCATAACGCGGTAGATATCCACCAGCGCATCTTCACGGTTGCGGCATTTGTCAGCCGCCATGGTGTTGCGGATGTAAGGCCCCACGTTGATGTGGTCAATCGCCAGCATATCCAGCGTTTTCAGGCCCAGTTTCTCGATTTTATCGAGGCTTTTGCTATCCAGCTCATCGCCAGCTTCGAAAACAACTTCGCCGGTTTTATCATCTGCAATGTTGCGGGCAACATAAGCACCCACCAGTTCTTCAGGCTGGATCAAAACTTCTTTCAGACCGTCTTCTTCCAGTTTACGGGCTTGGCGTGCTGTGACTTTCGTACCAGCTGGTACTTTCACCTTGCCGCCCTTGGCATCGATCAGATCAAACTTCAGCTTCACACCACGATAGCGTTCAGCCACGAAGCCTGTTTTCCAGCCGTCTTTTGTTTTCTCGTAGGGGATCACATCATAGAACGCGTGCAGGATTTCTTCTTTGGACACACCCTGGATTTTTGTCGGATCCACAGGTTTGCCAGCTTTCAATTGACGCTCGCGGTATTTTGCGGACTCGTCGCTATCCAGTGCCAGCAAGAATGTTGTCACCGGCAATTTGCGGCGGCGGTCAATGCGCACATAAACCACATCTTTGGCATCGAATTCAAAATCCAGCCAGGAGCCGCGGTACGGAATAACGCGTGAGGAGAACAGGTACTTACCGGAGGAATGCGTTTTACCGCCGTCGTGGTCAAAGAACACGCCGGGGGAACGGTGCATTTGCGATACGATCACACGCTCTGTGCCGTTCACAACGAAGGTACCGTTGTCGGTCATCAGGGGCATGTCCACCATGTAGACATCTTGTTCTTTGATGTCGCGGATGGTGCGCAGACCGCTGTCTTCGTCAATATCAAACGTGGACAGGCGCAATGTTACGCGCAAAGGTGCCGCATATGTCATTGAACGCTGTTGGCATTCTTCCACATCGTATTTCGGCTCTTCCAGTTCATAGCGCACAAAGTCAATTTCGGCACGACCGGAGAAATCTTTGATCGGGAATACAGAAGAAAATACTTCTTGCAGACCTTCCATGAAGCGGTCTTGCGGCTTCACTTCACGTTGCAGGAATTTTTCGTAGGAATTGCGCTGAACCTCGATCAGGTTCGGCATTTCACAGACTTCAGGAATTTTACCAAAGCTGCGGCGGATACGTTTTCTGCCGGTGAAGCTTTTGCTGTCTGTCAGGGATCGGATTGTTTTTTTTGCGCTGCTCATGTGTTTTTCGTGCCCGTATGTTTTACGTTGCGACAAAGATTGGGGCAAAACCCCAAAACCAAGACCGGTTACCAATTCAACCGAATAACCGATCTTTTAAAATGCGTAGTTCAAAGTTCCGGCATCACCTCTGATACCTTCAGCAAAACAAAGTTTTTCTTGGCTTTGCTCAAGATAGCAGCCCGCAAAACAGCAGCCCTGCGCATGGCGCAATACAGCAGAAGGGGCGGCAGGAAAAATTCCCTGCCGCCGCACTTCATACAGCGTGTTGTGCAAAAATAATCACTTCAGTGATTACTTCAGCTCAACTTTCGCGCCGACGTCTTCAAGTTTCTTCTTCAGCTCTTCCGCTTCGCCTTTAGCAACGCCTTGCTTCAGGGATTTCGGAGCAGCTTCAACGAGGTCTTTCGCTTCTTTCAGACCGAGGCCTGTTACTTCGCGAACAACTTTGATCACTTCGATTTTCTTGTCGCCAACAGCGGCCAGAACAACGTCGAAGTCATCTTTTGCTTCAGCAGCAGGAGCCGCGCCGCCAACAGCAGCAACAGCAGCAGGTGCAGCAGCAGAAACGCCCCATTTTTCTTCGAGCATTTTGGACAGCTCAGCAGCTTCCAGTACGGACAGCTGGGACAGTTCGTCTACGAGTTTAGCTAAATCAGCCATTTTTAGTTCTCCTTAAAGGTGTTTTTGTATCAAGTATTGTTTGTTTGAATGTATCCAACCGACTGTATAAATCAGCCTTTGTCGGCATACGCTTTGGTAACACGGGCCAACTGCGCGGCAGGTGCCTGGGTAAGAACGGCAAGGCGTGTGGCAGGTGTTTGGAACATTGCCAGCAGCATTGCGCGCATCTCGTCCAGAGACGGCAGTTTCGACAGTGCATCAACGCCCGCTTTGTCGAGGACTTTGTCGCCCAGCGCGCCGCCAATGATAATCAGTTTGTCATTGGTTTTTGCGAAGGTGGACGCAATCTTTGCGGCAGCAACAGGATCTTTCGATGTTGCCAACGCGACGGGGCCTTTCAGCATAGGGCCAATGCCTTCAAAGCGTGTACCTTGCAAAGCCCGCAGAACGAGACGATTTTTGGATACTTTGAAGCTGATGCCTTCGTTGCGCATTTGGACACGCAGCTCTGTCGCCTGCCCTGCTGTCAGACCCGCATTTTGGGTAACAACAATGGCTTCGGCTTCGCTGAGCGTTTTTTGCAACTGTTCAACAGCTTCCGCTTTTTGTGCACGATTCACGGATAGTTCTCCGTTTCTTGTAGTTATGGCGAGCCTGTTTTGTCTTAAAAACAAACCCATCCGGGTTGCACGAAGAATACGTTGAATATCGATCGTTTGATATTCGCGGCATCCCGCTAGTTATCCGTCCCGAAGCTCAAGCCATAACAGATCGTTATTGTTAGGAACTCGTTTTCTTCGTCTGTACCGGCCTCAGCAAACCTCTTCTGAATTTAGCCCTGTATCAGGTACCAGTAGTCTCGGACGGTAGTCCCCCTCTTCCCGCCCTCCGGCGAACCGGAGAGACAGGGAGAGGTATTTCATCAAGCCGCTTTGGTCAGGCTGGACAAGTCCAGACGCAGGCCAGGGCCCATGGTTGAAGACAGCGCCGCTTTCTTCAGGTAGTTACCTTTGGAAGAAGACGGTTTTGCTTTCACAACCGCATCCATCAGGGCGCGAATGTTTTCAACCAGTTTTGTTTCATCAAAGCTTGCCTTGCCCACGCCGACGTGAACAATGCCTTCTTTTTGCGCGCGGTATTCAACAGCGCCACCTTTTGCAGCGTTAACTGCAGCGGTCACATCCATTGTTACCGTACCCAGTTTCGGGTTCGGCATCATGCCTTTTGGACCCAGGATCTGACCGAGACGACCCACAACACCCATCATGTCAGGGGTTGCGATCACACGTTCAAACGGCATATCGCCTTTCTGGATCATTGCGGCGAGGTCTTCATCACCCACCACATCGGCACCGGCTTTTTTCGCTTCTTCGGCTTTGGGGCCTTTTGCGAAAACAGCAACGCGGATGCTTTTGCCTGTACCATGCGGCAATACCAGCATCCCGCGGACGTTCTGGTCCGACTGCTTGGTATCAATGCCAAGGTTCACAGCCAGTTCGATGGTTTCATCAAATTTTGCTGTGGCGTTCTTTTTCAAGAAGCTGACAGCTTCTTCCAAAGTCCAGACTTTTGTCGCGTCCAGTTCTTCACGCACAGTGCGCAGACGCTTCGTAAAGCGCTGTTTTACTTTTTTGGTATCTTGTTTCTTTGCCATGATAATTACGCCTCCAGCACTTCGATGCCCATGGAACGTGCGGTACCGGCGATGGATTTCATCGCGGTTTCGACGTTTGCGGCATTCATGTCTTTAAACTTCGCTTCGGCAATTTCACGCACTTGCTTGGAAGTGACGGAACCAACCGGTTTGTCTTTACCAGCTGTGCCCGAGCCTTTTTCAAGCTTGGCCGCTTTCACCAGATAGTAGCTGGCGGGCGGTGTTTTCATGACGAAAGTGAAGGAACGGTCAGCGTAAACCGTAATCACGCAAGGAATCGGCATACCAGGTTCCATGCCCTGTGTCTGGGCGTTAAAACCTTTGCAGAATTCCATGATATTCACGCCAGCCTGACCAAGCGCGGGGCCGATCGGCGGGGATGGGTTGGCTTTACCAGCTGGAACAACCAGCTTGATATAACCTTGGATCTTTTTTGCCATTGTATATATCCTTATAATTCAAAGGGTTGTGGTGCGGCTGTCCCTGGACTTTTCGGGCCTGGCCTCCCACAGATTATGACGACGACAGCCCGCAAGGGTAGTCATCGGCGCGCCACTATACCGCTGAATCGCTGAATTGCAAGGAGAAAGTGATAATTTTATCGAAAAAGATGCCCAAACCGTCTCCGGTGGCATCCAAATTTCTTTAGGCAATGGTAAGAAGCCTAGTATATAATGATTATGGTCAATTTGATCCCCGAATACAAGCGTAAAATCAGGCCCAAAAAAGCCTGTAATATAAGGACCTTATGACAGAGAAAACGCCGCGCAAAAACGATTCAGCCCCAACAACCCCGAAGTTTGATTTCGATCAGGCTGTGGCACAGGCGCGCCGTGACTACCCGGCGGAAACCGCCCAGACCACATTTATCAATGGCGACGATCCGGATGCGCGCGAGCAACTATACAAATGGGCTGTCAGCCAGCGCAAGCGCACCATCGAATGGGACGACATGGAAGCCTATTTGGAAAACAAACGCCCCTTCTCCAGCGATTCACGTGAAGAAGGCACGGTTTTGATGATGCACCCGTCGAACCCGACCAAAAGCTTTCCGAATGATCCGGATAAATCCAACTATCTAACTTTTGACCATGAACTGGGCCACATCGTGGCACCAAAGGGTATGGGGAAAGGTATTCCGCGCGATGTCACAGAAATGGTGGCCGACAGCTTTGCCGCCATCCGCGGCCTACAGCGCGGCACCCTGACCAAACAAGATGTACAAACAATGGCCGACCAGCGTGATGCGGGCTTTTTGCTCTACAGCGGTCTGGACCACCTGACGTCGATGACGCTGGATGCAATTGTTATTAATCCCAAGAATATCGACATCCACAGTTTATCACCGCATGATGTTGCACAGATCGCCAACCGCCACGCCAATGCGTTTGAACACAAGCGCGGATCCTACAACAAATTTGCCCCCATTGAAGAGTTCGGCAAACCAACCTGGCATGACGCTGCCCTGCCCGCAGAAGAGCGTGTTGAACAACGCCTGCACGCTGTCACTGAAATTGCCATGACGGCAAGGCCGTCATCCATGTCGTTTTATCTGGCCGCACGCATGATCATCAATGCGGTGGAACATGGTGGCGTGACCTATAACGGCGAGACGGTAGAATTAAAAGGCGGCAAGGCCCATTGGCAAAGCGTGAAAGAAGCCGTTGAAAAGCGCGCCGGCAACCGCGACATTGGCGCCCGCAAAGCTGTTGAAAAGCCGGAACTGTCACAACCGCAAGACAACAGCATCAAAGCCCGCATCAGCCGCTTCATCAAACCGCTGGGGATTTAAACGATACCTGATTAATTCGTATCCTCGTCCGCGTCACGGTCGATTTTGACCGCGCGGATTTTGTCGATGCGGCGGCCGTCCATGCGGTCCACGTGAATTGTCCAGCCCAGCCACTCCATGCTATCCCCCTGCTGCGGGAAACGGCCCAGTTCATGCAGCACAAGCCCTGCAATGGTGGCAAAGCGGCCATCGGGTTCGTAATCCACCGCCAGTTCGCTGCGCACGTCGTAAATGGATGCCATGCCGTCAATCAGATAGCTGCCGTCCTCCTGACGGTCCATCAGCACTTCGCCCGGTTCATCCATATCGGGGAATTCGCCCGTGATGGCTTCAAGCAGATCAAGGTGGGTAATCACCCCTTCAACCCCGCCGAATTCATCAATCACGACGGCAATTTCAATCGGCTGTTTTTTGAAAATCTCAAGCAGCGTCAAAACAGAGGTGCGTTTTTGTACCAGCAAAGGTTCGTGCAAAACCTTGGGCGACAGCGTCACATCTTCGTCTTGCAAATACTCTTTCAAGAAATGGTCTTTTTGCAAAATACCCAGCACGTTGTCCATCTCGCCATCAACCACCAGAATGTGGGAGCGATGCATGGCCGCAATATCGGCCGATAATTCGCCGGCGGGTTTGCGGATGTTCACATACTCAACCTCGATCCGCGGCGTCATAATCGTATGCACCGGACGGGCGGAAAGGTTGAGAACACCTTGCAGCAAAAGCATTTCAGCAGATGACAATACCTTGGACCGCCCCGCTTCTTGCAGCAGTGCATTGGCTTCGCGGGTTTCCGATACGTCTTCCACACGCTTGGCGCCCAGCACCTTTAAAAGCGCATCCGATGTGCGCAGGCGCAGGTTTTGGCCTGTCAGCACACGCTGTTTCAGCTTCATGCGTGCAAACTGGTTGATACTTTCAATCAGGATGGAAAAACCGATGGCAGCGTACAAATACCCTTTGGGGATGGTCGCGCCAAAGCCTTCGGCCACCAGCGCAAAGCCCACCATCAACAAAAAGCCAAGACACAGCATCACCACCGTTTGGTGGCGGTTGACGAACAATGTCAGCGGGCGGCTGGTCCAAACCATAATCAGAATAGCCACCGTCACCGCCGCAATCATCATGGACAGGTGCTTTGTCATGCCGACCGCCGTGATCACGGCATCAAGCGAGAAGACCGCATCCAGCACCACAATCTGCGCCACCACCATGGCGAAGCTGGCTTTGTAGCGCATCCCTTCGTCGCGGTGGCCCGCCCCTTCCAGACGGCTGTGAATTTCCATCGTCGCCTTGGTCAGCAAAAAGAAGCCGCCGAACAGCAAAATCAAATCCCGCCCGTTAAACGGGTGATCAAAAGCCGTAAACAAAGTTGTGGTCAGCTGCGTCAGCCACGAAATGGTGAACAGCAGCACAATACGCATACCAAGCGCCAGCAACAGACCCAGCCTGCGTGCGCGGTCGCGTTCTTTCGGCGGCAATTTGCCGGCCAGAATGGCGATAAAAACGAGGTTATCGATACCGAGAATGAGTTCGAGGATGACAAGGGTCAGAAAACCTGCCCAGGCCGTCGGATCAGCAATCCATTCCATCTAGATCGGCGAGAGCGCCTGTAACCTTCCGTTGCGTGAAAAACAATCTGCGCGAAATACCTGGTGCTTAGGCTTTTTCAACCTGGCTGAAATCCAGTTCGACCGGTGTGGAGCGGCCAAAAATGGACACCAGAACTTTCAGGCGGGATTTACCCTCGTCCACTTCTTCAACTGTCCCGTTGAAGGAATTGAACGGACCATCGCAGACTTTGACCTGTTCGCCAATTTCGTAGGAAATGGACGGACGCGGACGATCTGCCCCCTCCACCATCTGTTTCAGCAAACGTTGTGCTTCCGCTTCGGAAATCGGCTGTGGTTTTGTGCCGCTGGCCCCCAGAAAGCCTGTGACCTTTGGTGTGTTTTTCACCAGATGCCAGGCTTCATCGTTCATGTCCATTTTCACAAGCACATAGCCCGGGAAAAATTTACGCTCGGCGTTGACCTTCTGGCCACGACGGACTTCAACAACCTCTTCCGTGGGCACCATCACTTCCGCGATAAATTCATCCAGCCCGCGTTTTTGCGCTGTCTCGAGAATGGAAGACGCGACCTTTTTTTCGAAGCCGGAGTAAACGTGCAGAACGTACCAACGTTGAGCCATGATGTAATGATCCTTAAAACCTTTAAAACCTGTAAATAGTAACCCGAAGCCTGCGAAGCGTTACGCCGCAGTCCCCAGAATAAGCTCGATCACAGAAGAAATTGCCCAGTCCGACACCAGCAAAATCATGGAAAAAATCACCACCATAATCATAACAATGATTGTCGTCGTGGTCGTTTCCTTGCGGGTTGGCCATGTGACTTTCTGGCCTTCTTGCTTTACCTCGCGAAAGAACTGAGGAAGATTTTTAGACATTTTCCGTGCCGATCTGTTTGTGCGCTATCGTCTGTTACCCGTTGCAAAGGATGGCAGGAGCGGAGGGACTCGAACCCACAACACCCGGTTTTGGAGACCGGTACTCTACCAATTGAGCTACGCTCCTCTATCGTCATCCTTGCAGCTTACCGTTTTTCCTCCCGTGGACCCGCGTTTCCGAAGAACCGGATTTGCGCGCGTATGATTATTTAAGGGGGGAATAACGATGCAGATTTATATCGCAGTGCCATAAAAATGCAAAGTAAAAAATGGCAGGTTTTTGCGAAAAAGCCGCTTTCAATCACAAGTACGTCCATCCCCCTGTTGGATAATTCTTGAAATTAGCGCATTTACGTAATAAAATAAGCCTCTGTTATTACGGAGCACGCCATGAACAGATTTTTACGCCGCGCTTTTGCAACCGTTGCCACCGCCGCCCTTTTAACAGGCTGTGGCCCCGAAGACATCGGCCCCAATGCCGAGAAGGACGAGCTGAAAGGCGACATCAAAACCGAGCAGGTTTTTACAGGCGGCCCGCTGCAAACACACACCACCCTTTCCGCCCGCTTTTTGGAGGCAGGTGAAAGCTATAGCGCGGAAGGCAAGCTCACCATTAACGGCGACATTCCGGAAAAAACATCCATCACCGTACATAACGGCGAATTGGTTGTGAATGGCAGCGTCGGGCATGACAGCCGTCTGACAGCCTATGTGCCGCTGGTGCAGCACACCGAAACCAGCACAGGCCCCGGCTATTGCTACGGCATCGGATTTGACGGCAAGTACGGCTACAAATTCAGCCCCATGTGCACAACGACCGAAACCATTACAGACGGCCTGCGCTATGACGACCCTGACCCCGCCATTACCATCACGGGCCGCACGGGGGATGATGTCAAATTGAGCACCGAAGGTGCCATCAGCGTCAGGGGCCGCACCGTACAAGCCGCCCTGCACGTCGCGCCAAGCAAATAATCAATAAATTTCAATAATTTAATGTCAATATTTCACGTGAAACATCACGGGTTATGACGTATAAAAATACGGGCAGGTGTGCGTAAACACACTTAAAGCATCACATAAAATTTGAATAACAAGAAACTGGTTTAAGGGGCTCTTGGCGGCTTGCCGAGCTTCTTTTCCGTCTCGCGGTAGAACTTGCTGCCCTGACCCGATTTGGCATCGGACTGGATTTTGGCAGAAGGGGCGATTTTAAAAATTTCATCCTTAATCGCCGCAATGGCCTTGGGGCTGCCGTTTTTAATCTCGACTTCGATTTCAGCGAAGGGCTGATGCAGGCCATAGGCCGGCAGGCTGATCTTGCCCACATCGAACGCCAGCTCCACCTCACCCCAGTCTTTGCCTTTTCCGGCTTCAACGTTGAAGTAACGGCGCTCAATCGCTGCTGTAAATATATGGGATAACCGTTTGTTTTTAAATGGATTCATTACATCATCTGCATCCACATCATGCAGGTCATCCACCTCTGGCGTATTGCCGGAGAGAACATCTTTGCATTCCTTGCGGTACAGTGCGCCGTTGATAACCTCGCCCTCAGGCGGCAATTCAAACTTCACGGTTTGTTCGTAAGAGCCCAGCTTGCCCTTTTCGCCCGGCTTGTACTGGATACGCAAAGAGACACCGGCCGCATACATATCAAGGTTATCGGTATCGTAATAATCACGGGGGAGAAATTTGTGCTGGATTTGGCGTTTTTTTACCTGACCGGCAAATGCCTTGAATACCTTTTCAAGGTCATCCACGGAAACGGAAATTTTTAATTCTTGCTCGACTTCGGATTTATTTTTCTTCGCCAATAAACCGCCCTCCCAATACATCGCCTTTGGTCTGCTTGAAAGCTGAACCCACGCTATCACATTAAGGAAAATATGACAACGGTATTCTTATACCGAACCATAGAAAGTTTTTACTGCAATGCAAGCATAATCTTTCATGGTCCCACAGTCTCATATTGCCGGCTCACATCCCCGGCGGGCGGGGCTTGAGGCGGATGGGTTTCAAAACAGGAATATCCTGCGGCTCCGGCGGCGGTGCCGGCGGGCGGTAGACCTTGCCGTTCAAGACCACCATCTGGCCTGCAATATGGTCCGGCAGTTTGCCCGTATACAGCGTTGTAATGGCACGGTCGTGGTTCACACGCGTGGCATGGCCATTTTTTTGATCATATTCAATGCTATAGGCAGTTACTTGGTCCAACAGCTCCGGCGGGATCTGGGCCAGCACCTCTTTCACGCTCGGCATAAAATAGGCCGGCATAACAGAACGATGGATGGTGGTGATGGTCTGCAGCTTGGTCAGGCCCTTGACCGGTTCCAGCACATGGCTGCTGTCCACATCTACCCCGCGGTCTGGCTGGACACGGTCGATATGCACGTTTTCGATATGGCGTATTTTGCCGTCCGATGCCTTGGCGATCTGGCGGATGCGAAAGGCCCGATCCACAAGCACCTCATCCGGTAATACCGGAATATCGCTGGGTTCCTGCCGTGGGACACGCTGGGCCATAAAGGCTCCCTCACACTATAAAGAAGATGCGATTAGTTTAAGACTTGACAGGCTTATGTCAACAGTCTTTCCCGCCGCCACCGGATTCTCCGGATTCAATTGACAGCCCACGGCTTCCGGCGTATCGAATATGGCAACACCGACACATTTGGAGTATCCGGTATGAGAAAAAAACTCGCCTCGCTGACGGCCATGTTTACCCTGGCTGCCGCCTGCACCCTTGGCACCACAAACGCACAAGCACAAACAGTGCCCGTGTATCCACACCACGCGCCCACAACAATGTCTTATCAGCAATATGGCGCTGTCAGCCAATATGCGATTGATGACGTTGCCTATAGCCTTGGCGTGCAACAGGCCTATCACCGTGCCGGCACCGGTTTTACCTCCGGCGTGATACCGCAAACAGGGCAGCAGGTTGGCCTTGAATTCAGCCTGGATGGTTACGGCACAGCAACCGTTGTGCGCGCATACAACCTAAACAATATCGCAGCGCGCAATGCCTATAACAACCGGATGCAAGAGGTGATCCAGCTGGATAACGCTTTGGCCGTGCACGCCCCCAGGTCCTACAGCACATATCCGCAACCGGTTTTCCAACCGTCACCGCTGGATGTTATCACCGGTATTGGCATGGGTATTTTGATCCATGACGCGTTGCGCCCGGATCATCACGACCACCGCCGCCAGCCACACTATGTGCCACCGCGTCACCATGACCGGACACCACCGCACCGCCCGCGCAACGACCGGCACGACCGCGGTGGCCACAGACGCTGATACATACAGATAAAGATACAAAAAAGGCCGCTTCAGAGCGGCCTTTTTTGATCAGCTATGCGCCGGATTGTGGCCGGAATTTTGGTGGCTGCTTTTCAAGAACGGCCGATGGCATGGCTTGCGCCTCCGGCTGGCGCACGGCAGTGATCAAATCTGCAACTGTCTTGCCGCCGCCAATCTCCAGCGCGGCAAGTTCTGTGGCGGGCAGCGCAAAGCGTGACAGGAAGGCGGTTTTCAGCTTGTCCGTATCCACGCCGACAAACATACCCAGCAAGGCATTGCGTTTAGCTGCATCATAGGCAAAAGCGTGATAACGGCTGGCCGTTTGCATCAGCGCGTCCTGGCCATCCATGCTATCCGGTGCGCGGGTTTCCAGCACGCCGTGGCGGCGGATATTGGGCATCGTCAATTGCAGGCTGAGGGCATTGTCCAAAATCTCGCCCGTCAATCGACCCGCGTGCAGCAAGTCGCCCACGCGCGGCGTGCGGCCAAAGACATCTTTGCTGTTGCGAAAACCCTCTGCCGCTTCGGCATCGGGCACAAAGGGAATTTTAAGCGTCAGCAAACGGTCGACGATATGCGCAATCACGCCGTCGTTGTCTTTGGCGCCCAGCGCTTCAAACACGGGTGTCATTTGCTCCGGTGCCAGACTGGCATAGGTTTCATGCAGGCGTTGCTGGCGTGTGGTGCGGTCAGACAGGCTTTCGGCCACATCCACCAGCATCAACGCGCGATAAATGGCGTGAAAGTCATCACCCATCGGGTCCACATTCACCTGCAGCCCGCAGCAGGATTTCATGGTGTCAATCAGCCCTTGCGCCTTGTCACCGTATTGTTCGCGGGCATAGGCGTAATAGGCATGAAAGCGCGAACGCGGCATGTCTTCGGCTTGCAAAAAGGCAGGCTGGTGGCCCTCGCCTGTCACGCGCAGATCAAAAAACGTGGCCGCGTCATTCAGCAACTGGCGCAGGTGTTTGTTGCAATCGGCGAGTTCCTGCACATCGCGGCAAGGCTTGGTGGAAAGCTCCACCTGCCCGCCCGGTTCCAGCGAAATATCGCCAAGGTTTGGCAATTGCAGGCCGACAATGCGGTTCTTTTCTGTGGCGGTGGTGCTGCCGGCATATTTTGCGGCGATATGTTCGAACAACATTTCAATCTGGTCAAAACTTGGCGGGCGGCCTTCGGGGGTGGTGACAAACAGTTCAAGCTCTGTGCCTGTCTTGCCGCCCTGGTTCGACTGGACCTTGGCCAGCAAGTGCGATTCAATTTCGGCACGGCTGGTAAAAATATGCTGCGGGTTTTGTGTACGATATACGCGGGACATTGTGTGGCTCCGGGAGAAGATTGCAAAACTGGACTTTGGGGCGGTTATTCAAAACCGCAAAAAACACGAATGGCGCTTAGCGCCACCAGGTCGGAGCTGTCCAGGCGAGTGTTACAGAGGCGATGAGCGCCATGTATATGGGTGCGTTTGCAATCATGCTGAAGGTCATATCACTGCGGCTGACCCAGCGTCAACAAATTTTATGACATCTGGCCGCAAAACTTACATCCCCGTGCGTTGAAACTTTGAAACCGCTGCTTTTTCTGGCTTTTTACCCACAATCTGCGCGCCCGCTGCCACGGCATAGCGAAAGGCACGGAACAACATGCCGGGCCCGGCCAACATTTTGGCCAAGCTTTTGACCGCCTGTTGTGCCGGTTGGCCAAAACGGCGCAGGTTGGCTTTGGCACCGCCGGACAGATCATCGCTGCGGTCCAGCTTCTTCAAATAGGTATTCAAGCGGGCGGCGTATTCACGCACGGTGTCTTTGCTGTCCCGATCATCCGCCTGCCCAGTTTGCTGCACACGTTTTTTCACATCCACCTCATGGCGGTTCAGTGTTCTCAGGCAGGCCAGCGCCACGGTGGCTTCGCGGCGTGCGGGGGTGTATTTGCCTTGCGTAGAGAGCGTCTCCAGCACTTGTGCCAGCTGGCGGTATTCGCGCCGCGCCCATTGCGTGTCTTTTACCGCAGTTGATTTTACAGCCGGTGCGTCGAACGAATTTTCAACGGCCAAAGCGAAGGTAAAGGCAATATCGGCTGCGGTTGCTTTTTTCGTTGCAGGTGTTGGAATATCTGCGTCTTGCATCAGGCTGATTTTGGCAATGGCGGCATCTTGTTTTGCGCGCTGTGCCCTATCAATGGCGTCAAGCGTCTCAGCCCAGGGCTGCGTGGTTGCTGATTGCAGATCAGAGACAAGGCTGCGCACATCGGCGTTGATATTTTTAGCCCCCTCTTCTTTCGCAGCGGGGCTGATACCTGCCAGTGTTTCAGTTTCGCGCAAGACCATGCTGGTATAGCGCTGCATGTTGCGGTGATGTTCCAGCGCGCGCGGTTTGTCACCGTCTTCGAATGATTTCAGCGCCTGATCCATCTCCAGCACCATCAGGCCCAGATTGTTTTTGATGGCACGGGTGGTCGGCAGGTTTTGCGTTTGCGCAAAAACAGTATCGAGCCCCTTGTAAAGCGCATAAGACTCTTCCACGACTGTATGGCCGTTATCGTAAACTGTTGCCATGATCACACCTGCTGTTTTGCTTTTTGTTTTTATTCTTTTATCGCTGCATACCGCCGTTTATCCGGATCGCAGAATTGAAAGAATATAACATTGACATAAAAAACCAGCAAGCGAAGGCTTTATTACCGTTTATTATCAGATAGATAGAAATAAAACGCGCCGCGACTCAGGCCTTGGGCGGCTTGGGCGGGGCATTCACGCGTTTTTTATCCGGCACGACAACATCTGCCTTGGGGGCTGCGGCCAGCGGCTTCCAGCTTTTGTTTTTGGGGCTGTAGACTTCAAAATTCTGCTGCGCCAGATCGTAATACAGCAAGGTTACCGTCAAACCACCTTTTGCCATTTCATCGGCAATGGTTTTGAAACCGGCATCCCCTTTGTACTGCAACAAATTCTCCAGCGATTTAATGCCGACTTCTTTGGCCAGACGATCGCCTGCGCGGTTCACATCGCCATGTTCGGCCGCCAGAAAATCGCGGCTGAGTTTGGGAATATCAAGCCCTGTGCGATGCACCTGCGAGGCAACGATGTGCAGATCATCGCCTTTGGCTTTATCCGGCTCCGGCACGTTGATTGCGGCCTTCGCACCGCCGCAATCTGAATGGCAGATCAGCACAATGTTTTTGATATTGTTCATGCGGCGAAACGCCATGCGGCTGTCCAGATCATCGCCCGCTTGCGCCTCGGGTGGAATAACACAGCCAATGGGGCGGTATTCCAGCGCCACGCCGGGGCCGACTTCCAAGGCGCGGGCAGGCTGGATACGGCTGTCAATACAGGCAATCAACAGCATATCGGGCTGATGCGCGCCGGCCATTTTTTTAACTTCTTCGGAGGTAAACGGCCCGTTTTCGTCCTGCGCCAGGCGGATCAGCAAATCTTTCATATCCACATGCACCGGCGCGGTTGCCGGTGTCTTGGAATGATCATGCCCGCAGGCATCATCATTGGCGCGCTTGGCTTGCTGGATTTTCAGGTCAGGCTTTTTGGGGGGCGTGGGTTTGGTCACGTCTTGGGGCTCCTTACACGTTATACGCATTTCTTCGTTACAGAACATTTGCGGGGGCGCAGCGCCCGAGAAATAGTGCCGTCGTCAAATAGTTTGCGAATAAGCCCCGTGGCCCGATCTATCGTTGCCTTGCAACCGGATGTGACTATTCAGATAAAAACGCTAATGGATTCAATCGGGGCGGTCAATAAAACAATGACCGCCCCGGTCCTGATTGGGCATAAAATATTGATTTATATAAGAATTATTCCGAAGCAGCGTCTTCCGGTTGCGGCTGCATCGTGGCCAAGAGCGCATCGCTCGGCAAGGGGTTTACGATCAGGAATTTGTCTGCCTTGGCATCGTAATACATTTCACGCATAACCGTACCGCTGCTGACTTCGCTCATAATGTAATCCACTTGCATCTTATGCGTCGGGGTCACGGGGTAGAGGAAACCCATCGGCTTGAACATGCCCTCGCCTTCTACCGGCTCGATGCGGAAATGCGAGGACAGGGGCAATTTGCGGGCCATGTCCTTTTTCAACTGCCACTTTAAAAATTCTGCATATTTAGGATCTTTCGCGCGTGCATCCGGATATTCCAGCACCTGAAGGGCCGCCACGCTCTCGCTGTTTGCGGCTGCAATATAAGCCTGTTTGAAAGCCGCAAACGCAGACCCTTCATCCGCCTGCGCCGTCGCAGGCAACATCATCATCAAAACACAAAACACACGCACCAAAACAGCCATGATCATCACTCCCTTTATAAAAAATATCAAAAGCCCCGTATCCAGCCCTGGATTTGAGCATCTAATGCCCTGAATTCAAGCACTAATATGGCATCTGGACAAGCACTTTTGATAAGGTTATTGTCAGGCCAGAGGCACATTTCTTATGCGGGTGTAGCTCAACGGTAGAGTTCTAGCCTTCCAAGCTAGCTGTGCGGGTTCGATTCCCGTCACCCGCTCCAAAAATTTTCGCATTCTTTGCGGCAAGGGTTTTAACGACATGACAGATAAGCCAGACAACACCGTACCCGCGCAAAACCATCTTTCCACAACTGCGGCCCAAAAGCTGGAGCGCAAGATTGTTTTTGTGGCGGTGGTTGCTTTGGGCTTGGCCGCTTTTGGCGGGGCGTTTTTGTTTGACCGTGCGCATGATGCCATGATGCCGCCGCAACCGATTTATGTGCCCACCATTGATGACGTTTCACCGCCGGATGTTTTGACAATCAAAGGCGCCACAAGCCTGTACGACCTGCCGGTCGATGTTTATTCATCTGACGATACGCTACGCACAGTGCGCGGGCGTGTGACCGACATTGTGCCACGCACCGACCGCATGACCGATGGCAAAACACGCGAGAACCTATACGCCCGCACAGAATATTTTATCAAAGAGCAGAATATGAACTGCTATTTCCACCAATACATGGGACTGGTGGCCACGCATAAAGTGAACGATGCCGTGCTGGTGCAATTCGACCCGCAAGCCGGTGATGCCTGCGGTACATCACGCATTGTGAAATAAGCCAATATTAAAGCTTAAATCCGCCTTTTTTCGGCACGGGCGGCGTGCCCGGCGGCAAAATCTGTTTGCCCTTGCTGTCGATAATTTTTTGGTCCGGCAAGGCTTTGGCAAGGGCCTCTGCTGCGCGACGCGTGCCCACAAACATCACCCCTAGATGTTCAAAATCATCGCTGATCATGCCCATGCCGGACATGGTGATTTCATCGGTCTCGTAAAACGGCATCAGCACTTCTTCCGCTTTTGTGCGCAAGGTGTTCAAGGCTGGGTCCTGCCAGTTGATTTTATCGCCGCGCTTACCCAGAAAAATACCGAAACGGTTCAACGCACCGGCAGCTTCTTGCGGTTTATCGTGCAGGCCGGAATGCACTTGCAGCGCAAGCATCATCAAATGCCGTTCATGCAGATCCATCAGCTTGAAACTGTCACGGATTTCGGCGGTTTTGCCAAGGCTTGCCGCTTCAATCATCATGCGCGTGGCATCTTTGGCCATTTGTGCGGCGGAAGGATTAGACCGACGCTCCGCCGACAGCTGCGTTAAAAAATCATCCGTTTTTTTAAGGTTCTCAGCCGTAAAATCAATATGTCCCGCATAGGCACCGGCCAGCCAGCTATCGACTTCTTCATTCAAGGGTGTATACACGGCCGCAATCGCCATGCCTGTTGCCCCCCATACCTGCAGGTTCTGCACGGTTTTTTCGGCTGTGCCATCGGTATTGGCCGCACCATGGTAACGCAGCAAATCTGCCAGTTGGGAAAAAACCCCCGCAGCACCCGAAGCGCGCAAGGCTGTCGCCAATGTTTTTTCATCCGCCGCCGCCGCAATTTTGGCCAGCGGCATCTGCCCGTCATCCCCTGCGGTGCGCAAATGGTCCAGCATTTTTTTGCATTCAGGGCCGGTCGAATATTTATCCAGCAAGGCCATGCCGTTTTGGATCGAGGAAATAATATCGGCTTTGTCGATGCCACGATAAGCGGTCATGGGGAAAGTCCTCTGGCTGCGTTATAAAATGTAGTGCGGATACAGCCACATTTCATAAAGCACCACGCGCATGGAGTCAACGCCCCCTCGCTCAGGCCGCCCGCAAAAGCCTGAGGGCCGGACAAGGCTTGCAGTAAGCCCTATTTTGCAGGGCTGCCGCTTTTGCAGACTGTGTTCTGCCAAAGGCGCGGCGGGCATGGCCCCGGCGTTGAATGGCAAAGACAGCGGGCTGGCAATAGGCCACACCGCCAGAGTCCATTGGGGATTTTGCAACGGGTACCGCCACAGCCTTCTTCGCCAGGGCTTGTGCGGACTGATACTGCCGCCAGTCTGCGGCGGTAAGCTCCCAGATTTCCTGCACAAGGCAGCCGCCCAAATAATGGCTGGCGGGGTTTGTGCCCACAAGCTTTGCACCCGTTCTGGCCTTGAGGTTGCGGGAGGCGATATTTTCTTCCGCGTTTTTGATGACCATCTTTTCGAACCCCAGCACGCTGAAGGCATAATCATTGAGTGCTGCGACGGCTTCTTTCATATAGCCCTTGCCTTGAAAATCCTCGCCCAGCCACACGCCGCGATTGCCCGCAGATGTATCGCGGCGCAGATGTACAACACCAATCACCTTACCCTCCGGGTCATCTTTCTCGGTAATACCGAAATACCAGTGACCGCCCTGCTCCATTGCCGGCAGTGCGATATTTTTCAGGAATTTTTCGGCCCCATCGGCAGGGTATGGCCACTTGATGGCCTTGGCAGACAGGTGCTGCACAATATTCCAATGCGGGAAATACTGCTGAATGGCCGGTGCATCTGTTTGCACCAGCGGGCGCAGCACAAGGCGTTGCGTTTCAATGACAGCGCGCATAACCATCAGGCGCTCATCCGGTACGCAACGGGGCGGTGTGGCGCGGGCTTGCGCGGTGTGGCGAACAACATCTTGGGCACATCGCGCAAATACCAGTTGCAGGATGTCAATTCCCACACTTCTTGCGTCATGCTGCCGCCCAGATAATGATCAGCGGGGCGAACGGATTTTAATACCGCACCTGTTTTTTCACGCAGCTTGCGCGAGGCGGTGTTATCACCTGCATTCATAATCATCAGCTTGTCAAAACCCAGCATCTCAAAGGCATGGTCATGCAGCGCGGTGGTGGCTTCTTTCATGTAGCCCTTGCCCTGATGCTCTTCCGACAGCCAAAAGCCGATATTGCCCGCCGTTGAATCGCGGCGCAGATGCACAACGCCAATCACTTCGCCCGAAGGGTCATCCCGACGGGTGATGCCGTAATACCATTGATCCCCCGTGGCCATGGCTGGCAGGGCAATGTTTTGCAAGAATTTCTGCGCACCATCTGCCGGATAGGGCCATTTGATGGCCTTGGCAGAAAGATGCCGCACAATGTTCCAGTGCGGAAAGTGGTGTTGAATGGCAGGTGCGTCTGCCAGCGCAAGCGGCCGCAAATGCAGCCGTTCAGTCTCGATGTGGGTCATTGAAATAGCCAGTCAAAAAACGTAATTCATGCGGACCTGTGCCGGGGCACAAGGGGGGCTAACAAAAACTCCTGATCGGTCGTCGCATGGGTTTGACTTTCGGCTGTTGCACGAGAAATTAGAATAAGGCGATTCAAAACTTTCTGTCAAATAAAAAGACGTATTTAGGCAGGTTTTTTGATGCGGTAGAGCACATGGGGGCGCAAAGGGTGGTCTTCGGCCAGATTGGGATGCAAGAAATCATCCGCTGGATCATGCGTCATGCCCAGTTTATCCATCACGCGGCGGGAATTGGCGTTAACAACCGTGGTAAAGGCCACAATTTCGGACAGCCCCAGCGGGCCAAAGCCTGCCACCAGTGCTGCACGGGCGGCCTCTGGCGCATATCCCCTGCCCCAGAACGCTGGTGCCATACGCCAACCAATTTCGACAGCAGGCACAAAAGGGGCCTGAAACAGCACAGGTGCCAAACCCGTCAAGCCCGCCAGCTGGCCACTTTCTTTATCTTCGACCGCCCAGAAGCCATAACCGTTCAGGCCAAACACCTGTTCAATCCGATCCATGAAAAGGTCGCTCTCTGCACGGCTGAGAGGCGCTTTGAAATAGCGCATCACCTGTACATCGGCATTCAGCGCGGCGAAGGGTTCGCGGTCCGCCTCTTGCCAACGGCGCAAGACCAACCTGTCTGTTTCCAAACGGTCCAGCATGGTTTTACGTCTTGCCGCCTGTGGGACTTGGCTTGGGTGGCGTGGTTTTGGGGCGGGCAATCACCACACGCGGGCGCGCAGCTTTGGCCTGTTTGGCCAGTTCCTCGCGCAAGGAGCGTTTTTTCTCCAGCGCCTCGACCACTTCTTCCTTTTGCTCTGCCAGTTCTTCCACCGCATCTTCTTTGCGGTCAAAATAGGCATTGATGGCCATGTCTTTTTTGGCAATCCGTTTCAGCTCGAATTTTTCCTGCACATCTTCTTGAATATCTTCATGTGCATCTTCGACCTGATCCAGACGCGCTTCTTTGTGGCGGCGTTTGCTGGGCAAGGCGGCTTCGGGCCTGTTCACCAGCCACCATTCCTTCATGCGTTCCCACCCGTCTTTGGTAAAACCAAAGATACCTTCGGGGTTTTCGCGGTTGCGGAAGGTTTCTTCCATGAACATGAAATGCTCTTTCAAAAGCTCCAGCTCCTGCGGTTCCCCCGCATGGGGCAAGGCATTTTCAAAAATCATTCTATCAAAGTTCAGCGAATTGAACGCCTGCACCGTCAGGGCGGCAATGGCCTCTTTCGCATAGCCTTGGCCATGTTCTTTTTTATCCAGCCACAGGCTTTGCTTGGCTGTGTCGCCATCGCGGCGCAGGTGCGCGATGCCGATGACTTTATCAGGATCTTTTTTCGCGTGGATCTTCCAGATCCAGTCATCTTTCGGCTCCGGCTGCATCAGCACGCGACGGAAAACATCGCGCGCAACTTCGCTGACCAGCTTTACCGGTACGGGGCGTGACAAATGTTTGACGATTTCCCATTCCGGCAAGAACTGCTGGATCAGGTCCACGTCCTTCAAATGCATGGGCTTCATGGACAGCTGTTCTGTGTCCAATTCATGCAGCTTGACAACTTCGATACGGTACCAGTTGCGCTTGCCGACCTTCAGGACATCGTTTGTGCGCAAGATCAGGCGCTCGTCCGCGTCCTTCTTTTTCTGGCCGTTGATTTCAACAGCACCCTGACCAATCAGACGGCGGGAGTCGCTACGGCTCTTGCCGGGGCGGGCTTGTGATACCAGCTCCAGCAATTCCATCTGCGGGTCCATAATGGCAAGCTCGGGAATATCTTCCGGCACCAGCCCTTTGGAGACCGTGTTTTCAAACCATTCACGTTCCCACACGGCAATTTCGTGCCCGTGGTAGCGGCCAACAATGGCGTAGGCGAGTTTGACTTTTGCCATACGCGGATTTTTTTTAATTTCTTCCTTCATCCGGTCGATCTCGTCCAGCGGCAAATCTGTGTAGATGCGGAAGTATTCTTCGATCAGCGTATCGGGAATGCTCATCACGCGGCCAAACTTGTCACGCGGCGAATGTGACAGCCCAATGTAATTGCCAATACTTTTGGACTGCTTCAGCTTGCCATCCAGCCCGGCTGTGATTTTGGTCGTGATGATGGTTTGCGGCTTTTGCCCCATGCGTTCTTGAAAAAACCGGCCCATCATTTCATTGAACAACTGGTCAGAACCGATGATCGTCAGATCAGACTCAATTGCCACTGAATCGTACCCTTGCAGCACAGGGTACAGAATTTCATGCATATAAATGTCGGTTTCGGCGGCCAGACGCATCTGGAACATATCGCGCGACATCAGGCGGGTATGGGTGACCATCGACAGTAAATTCATCATTTCCTGCAACGGCATTTTATCCAGCCATTCGGAATTGCGGCGCACTTCGATCAACTCCGGGTCATCAAAGCGCAAAACCATTTTGGCCTGTTTGATAAAGGCCTCTGCATTGCGGTCAATTTCTTCACGCGGAATCACGGGGCGCGTATCCATGCGGCCATCCGGATCACCGATGCGCGTCGTAAAATCACCGATGAGGAAAATGATTTTATGCCCCAGCGTTTGCATGTAGCGCATCAGCCACAAATTTACGGCATGGCCGATGTGCAACGTGGGGGCGGTGACGTCTACCCCGTATTTGATACGCAGCTTTTTGCCCGAACGTAATTTCTTCCGGAATTCATCCTTGGAAAAAAACTGGTCGGATGTTCGCTCGAAACGGTCGAGAATCTCGTTAATGCGGTCGCTCATGGTGCTGTCTTGCCCCACCTGATGTGTGATTTATTGTAGCCGAAATGATGAAAGTGATGCTGCCAAAAAGGCAATAAAATGACCTTATTCCCCAAGGGGGTAATAATACGGGCCATAAACACAGGCGATGCGGGAATCATGTTGTGTATCGTTTTTCATAGACACATTATACCGCCCGCGCCGCTTTCCGCCAGTTTTTTCTTATCTGTATCTTTTTATTGGCTTTTTAAGCATGTCACGCAAAAAACCGCGCCTGTTTTCATAACCGGTTGACAGGGGCCGCCCCGCTGCTTAAAGTCCCCTTATTCGTATACATTTTAAAGAGCAGAGACATACCCATGGCCAAACTTTGGCAGCGCAGCCGTAATGCAGACGGCAAATCACAGCTACATGAAATCAGCCTGACCGACATTAAAATCGACAAGCCGAGCGTGATTTTCCTCAGCGGTTATTTCACAACCGATGACCAGCCCGGCTATATTGCGGGTGCGTTAAAGCGCATGGAAGAAATGATGCAAAACCGCCCGGGCACGCTGCCCCTGCCCGCTGCGGCCCCGGTGCCCGCGACAGAAACACCTGTCGCCATTCCCGCAGCAAAGGGGGATATCGACAAGCAAGAACCTCAGGCGGAGCGCAATGCAGACCAACCCATCGCGCTTTATGCATGGTCGCACACCAGCCTTGCCAATATTTTTAATATGGCGGCCTATAATCTGCGCCCGTCCACCCGCGCCTCGCAAGCAGCACAAGAACTGGCGCGCGGCGTGATTATGCCGCTGGTTGCCAAAGATTTCCGCCTGAACGGTGATGGCGCGATGGCTGGCACCCCCCTGCCCGCGGAAGACGCCAAGAAAAACCTGCGCAACATTACCCTGTTTGGCTATAGCGCCGGCACCATTGTGGCGCAGGAATGCTTTAACGCCAGCATGAAGATGATGCAAAAAATCGGCTATACGGCCGATCAGGCCCGCGATGTTTTGCACGAAGTGGCACTGGTCTCCGCAGGCAACGTTTCCCGCCCGTCCAAAGAGAATGACCGTTTTACAACGCTGTATCTGGTGGCCAGCAACGATAAAATCATTCGCGCCAAAAACCGTATCTGGGCGCCGCTCAAAACCCTGTTTGCACGCTTTGCCCGCAACCTGAACATCAAACGCCTGTCTGCCACCAGTGCCTTTATTTCGGCGGCGGTCACCAAAAAGAAATTTGAATGGCGCAACCGCGACGGCAAAACATGGCAGGAAAAAATCACCCCGCTGATCCCGTCTTGGACGATGATCAAAAGCTATCACGAGCTGCCGCATTACATCACGCATGATGAACACCTCAGCCAGTTTGCCAAAATTGTGCAATACGGCCTGACAAATGCCATCAACCGTGCCGATGTGCGCGTAAACCCCGAAGGCAAAACCCTGACGCCGATGGAAATGCTGAACCCGCCGCACGGCGTAGATGCCGCCGAAGCCGCCACCTACCAACAAAAAATCGCCAAAGCCATTGTGCCGGAGAAGGTGCGGATTTAAGGCCGGATTTCTTGCGGAAAGAACTTAACGCAGCTTATGAAGCAAGTTCAAATGATCGCGCTCGTTCTCTTGTATTAAGACCGCCTCGTCAAAAGGAATTTGATTTTCGCGCAGGAAAGACACACCAAAATTACGCGCGGCTTGCCTTATATATCTGTCGTCTGAGGTTTTGCGTAAGAGATAAACATAAACGGAACGGTCTGCGTTTTCACGTACAGCCGACTTAAAAGCAATATCAAGCAACGTTTCGCCCGTCACGCCGGGGCGCGACAAATCACCCGTATAGCTTTTCACAGCGTCCAAATCTCCTGTCACCGCCGCGCGATAAATCTCGTTCATTTTGAAATAGGCCACTTTTTCTGCAGCATATGCATCCGGTGTTAAATTGAGCAACTGCATAAGCTGTTCGCGCAATACATCACCATCCACCGCTGGCCCTTTGGCCATTTTTTGTTCGACCGCAAGCTGTATGCTCAAGGGAGCATAGTCGCTTTCCCCAAACGCACGAGGCAATGCAAGGCAATCTCTTGGTTGATATTGAGATCCGTATGTATGCGTATAATGGGCAATATGTTCTTGGTACATGGGCAATAGGGTCAAGGCAATATTATACTGCCGCACCTTCTGGGCGATGGCAAAACTGATTCCGATACCAAACGTCTCAAGCCTATACGCACCGTACATCCAAACCCGGCTTCGTACAGTGGAGCAGGTCGTCCCCATAGACAGCATCCCACTGTATACATCTGAATGGGCTGGCTGCATTTCTATCGTTTTTGCTTCACCACGCTTAAAATCTTCAACGGCGAGATTGACGGGGTTTTTTCCTGCAAATTTCAGCACAAGTTGCGCATAGGTCAGTGAGTTTGCATCCCCTTGGCGCGGTACGTCCTGACCATCTATGTCCACGACGCGTATTTTGCGCGACCCCGCATATGAAATATCATAGCCCAAGACAGGGGCAAGATTGGCATAGGCCCACATCCAGCTATCAGAAATAGCAATACGATAATAAAGGCTGCACGCAACAGAAAAGGCAACAAACGCCAAAAAAACCACGGTTAATGTCTTTTTCAGCGCGCGCTTCATCACGGCTAAACCAGCTCTCCATCCTGCCAGTAATCGCCGTATTTCAGCGGCAGCAGGTCGACGGATCGGACTTTGTAGAGCGCGTCCGTGCCCGGATCGCGCAGGATGACGAAGCCTGCGGGTGAAAAATCGGTGATGATTTCGCGGCAGCGGCCGCAGGGCGGAATAACGCGCGCAATGCCGGACGGTGGATAATAAACCGCCACAATCGTTTCAATCACACGCTCCACCCGGCGGTTGGCTTCGGCAATGGCTTGTGGCTCGGCGCACATGGACAGGCTGCCCACATCGGCGGTCATGTTGAGCGAGGTAACAATCTCGCCATCATCCAGCCTGAGGGCGGCGCAGACTTTGGCCGGGGCCTTGCGGCCTTCGATTTGTGTGATCGGCTTTTTAACGGTCGCAAAAGCAGCGGCAATCAGGTCATGGTCCGCGTTCGTCAGTTCCAGTTTATGCATGTAAACCCTCTCCTGCCTTTATGATACAGGATGTGTGAATAGTGGACAGGTAATCAGGCCAGATCTTCCAGCTGTTGTTTGCTCAGCCAGAAAACTTCGCCCGTGCTGTTTTCGGTATCCAGCCAGTTAAAGGTGGTGTCCGGATAGGCCGCTTGCAACGCATCACCGCCATAGCCCAGTTCCAGCACCATGATGCCTTCGTCGTTCAGATGTGCGGGCGCATCTTTCAAAATGCGATGCACAATATCCAACCCGTCATCACCGGCGGCGAGTGCCATTTCAGGCTCGTGCAGGTATTCTTCGGGCATATCTTGCATATCTTCGGCATCAACATAGGGCGGGTTGGTGATAATCAAATCATACGTCTTGCCCTTCAGCGGCGCGAACAAATCGCCCTGATAAAGCGCGATACGATCTTTGTGCAAACTGTCTTCCACATTGATTTTCGCAACTTCCAGAGCATCCGGCGAGAGGTCAACCGCATCCACCGCCGCTTCGGGGAAGGTATGTGCCGCCAGAATGGCCAGACAGCCGGAACCCGTGCAAAGATCCAATACAGATGATATCGCCCAAGGGTCTGCAATCAGTGACAGATCATCGCCGGAAACAATTTCGGTATTCAAAAGCTCCGCAATATAGGAGCGCGGTACAATCACGCGTTCATCCACATAAAACGGCACCCCCGCCAGCCATGCGCGTTTCAGCAAATACGGCAAAGGTTTGCGTGTGGTCACACGGTCGTGAATAAGCTGCGCCAGTTTTTCCCGCTCCTGCGGCAACAGGCGCGCATCCAAAAAAGGCTCCAGCTGGTCAATGGGCAGGTTCAGCCCTTCCAGCACCAGATAGGCCGCTTCATCATATGGCGTGAAGGTGCCGTGACCGTAGAACAGATTGGCCTCGGTAAACCGGCTGACGGCGTGGCGCAAAAAATCGCGCACGGTTTTTAATTTATCTGCCGCGATTTTCGGATCGGTCAGCACGATGGCTTGTTGGTCTTCTTTTTTATTCTCTGTCTTTTGCGCCGGTTGGTTTGCCATGCAACACCTCTGTGATTAAGGCATTGACTATAAAAGAAAAACGACAATTACGCAACAATATCGGCAAATCTAGGGCCGCAAATGTCCGCCTTTCGGCTATCCATACAATCGCTGATCCCCTATGATACGCCCACAGGAACATCATATGCCAAAACACGCCGCACATCATCAGGCTGACGCCGCCTTGCAGATTTTGCAAAAAACCTACGGATTTGATTCATTCCGCGGGCAACAGGCGGCTGTGATTGACCATGTGGGGCAAGGCGGCCATGCTTTTGTGCTTATGCCTACGGGCGGCGGTAAATCGCTTTGTTATCAAATACCGTCCTTGTTACGCCCGGGCGTGGGGGTGATTATTTCCCCGCTCATCGCGCTCATGCAAAACCAGGTAGATGCCTTGAAGCAACTGGGCATCCGTGCCGCCGCCATCAATTCCAGCGTGGCGGGGGGCGATATTTCGGCCGCGAAAGATGCGATGATGCAGGGCGAGATTGATTTGATCTATGTCGCCCCCGAACGCGCGCTGATGGATGATTTTTTGTACCTGCTGGATGAAGCGCCCGTGGCCCTTTTTGCCATTGATGAAGCGCATTGCGTATCGCAATGGGGGCATGATTTCCGCCCGCATTATAAACAATTATCGATGCTGGCCGAACGCTACCCCGCCGTGCCGCGCATTGCCCTGACCGCCACCGCCGATGCCCCCACAAGGCGCGATATTATCGATTGTTTGAAACTAGAAGAAGGCCGAAGCTTCATTGCCGGATTTGACAGGCCAAATATTCACTACTCTATCCTCGTCAAAGACAATGCGCGCGCACAGGTGCTGCAGTTTATCAAACAAAACCACGCACAAGACAGCGGCATTGTTTATTGCCTGTCGCGCAAAATGACGGAAGATACCGCAGCCTGGCTGAACGCCGAAGGCTTTCGCGCCCTGCCCTATCATGCGGGCCTGCCGGCGGAGACCCGGCGCGCCAATCAGGAGGTTTTCCTGAAGGAAGAAAAAGTCATTATGGTTGCCACCATCGCCTTTGGCATGGGGATTGATAAGCCGGATGTGCGTTTTGTGGCCCATATGAATATCCCGAAAAATATCGAAGCCTATTATCAGGAAACAGGCCGTGCGGGACGCGACGGGCAACCATCGAATGCGCTGATGGTCTACGGGATGCAAGACGCCGCCATGCAGCGGAACTTCATCACAGAATCTGCCGCCCCCGATATACAAAAACGCATCGAGCATCAAAAACTCAACGCCCTCTTGGGGCTATGCGAAGCCGCCAGCTGCCGCCGCCAGATTATCCTTGATTATTTCGGTGACCGCTGCGCGCCTTGCGGCAATTGCGACACATGCCTCGCGCCACCCGAAACATTTGATGGCACGATTGCCGCGCAAAAAGCACTCTCCACCGCCTACCGCACAGACCAACGCTTTGGCGTCAGCTACCTCATCAGCGTTTTGCTGGGCGTGGCGGATGAACGCATTTCCGCCAACGGCCACGATAAAATCAGCACCTTCGGCATTGGCAACGAACATACCAAGACCGAATGGCAGGCGATTTTTCGCCAGCTCGTTGCGCTGAACCTGCTCAACGCCGATACCCAGCACGGCGGATTGCAATTGACCGAACAGGGCCGCGACTTCCTGAAACAAAAAAATTCCCTGCACCTGCGCAAACCCGAAAAAAACCGCGCATTGGTCAAGGCCCGCAAAATGAACGAGACACACGCTTTCGCCGGCAACAGTGCAGATGAAGCGCTCTTTGCTGCGCTCAAAGCCGCGCGGCTGGAACTGGCGCGCGCGCAAGGTGTGCCACCCTATGTCATTTTGCACGACAAAACACTCGCCGATATGGTGCTGCTGAAACCGGCCAACCGCGAACATATGGCCCTGATACACGGGATTGGCGAAAGCAAATTGGAAAAATACGGCGATATCTGCCTGAAAATCATCCGCGATTTCTTGTAAAAACCGGCATTTGCCGAAAATGCGGAACCTGCGCCGCACTGCATCCGTTGGCCTGTTAGCATCACTTTAAAAACAGGAGCCAGATGATGAAAAAATCAACAGCACCGACAAATAGCACCCGCGCGCAACAAGATGACCCCAACCGCCAGACCCCCGCGCCGCAAAAAGCCCCGCCGCCGGACACAAACCCGCCGGAAGTAGAACCGCCGCATAAATACAAAGACACCCCGCCCCCGCGTGAGATTGACCGCGCCATTGACACGGCCGAGATTGACCCCGAAGGCTATGACCGCAGCACGCTGGATGTCGATCAGGGTGATTTCCCAAGCGCCGCCTTGCGCCTGGGCCGTGACGGGCACAAGGCAACCGGCCTTGCCGAAGACGATGTGGAAGAATGGCAAAACAACGGCCGCCCTGCCCGCGGCATCAGCTCACCCGATTTCGAAGAAGAAATGACACACAGCTATCACGATGAAAAACGTGGGAAGTAAACCCTTTTCTAATTTACAAATCTTAAGCCTTCTTCCCTGCCGTCCATTCTGCCAGATGTTGTTCAACCACAGTCACAGGCATATCCAGCGCCTGTGACAAATTGCGCGCGACGGATTTCAAATCCTGGCGGGCTGTGTCATCAAGGCTGTCCCAATAGGCCATGATTTTTTGACGGATCGCAGCGTCTTGCTGTACGGGTTGTTTGTTTTGCATGGCTTTATTCTCCAATACTAAAATAAAAAAGGGAGGCTGCAAAAACAGCCTCCCCTTCTTGTTATTTGCCTTACTGCATAGATGCAGGTTCGTGATAAACATCCAATGCGGCCAGTGTTTCACTGTTCAGTGTGCCCGTCACTTTCAGCGATTTTTGCTGTTGATAGTTTTTAAGGGCCTCAACTGTTTGCGGGCCCCAAACGCCATCAACTTTTACATCATGGCCAGCATCGCGCAGGCCGCTTTGCACTTGCTGCAATTGACCTTGTGTCAGATGCACATGTTTTTTAATGGTTTGGGTTTGCCATTCAATCTGGCCCTGACCTGCTTTGGCGTGATATTTGTGTGCAGGTTTATAGTCACCGTCCACATACTGCGGCATGGTTGGCGGGCACGGCAAAGATCTGTATTCACGTTGCTGGCTGAAGCGCTGGGAACAATCATCGCCTTCCGCTTGCGCAGTACTTGTACCCAGACAAAGGGCGGCGGCGGCTGTCAGCATAAACATATGTGCTTTTGTCATGTTATTCTCCTGTAATTTTTTCATCGTCCATAGCAAACAAACGCAGAAGACATAAGGTTCCGGCCCTGCCGGATACAGGCTCAACCGATAGAAAATAAAGCTTTATTCCGGATGGTATCTGCCAGCGTGTGACGGTTTAGATTTTCAATAAAGGCTTTATTCGCATCCATCAAAAAATGTTTCAGCTGGCAGGTGCTGACAATGCGGCAGGTATTGGTGTTTTTATCAAAGCATTCGACAAGCGTCATACTCGGCTCCAGCTGCAAAACCAGATCACCGATTTTCAGGTCTTTCGGACGGCACGCCAGCTTGATGCCACCTCCCTTGCCTTTGGTGCTGGCAATATGGCCCAACTGTGCCAGTTTGTGCACCACCTTCACCAGATGGTTGCGCGAAATGCCATAGTGTTCCGCAATTTCTTTGACGCTGCACAGGCGGTCAGGATGAGCTGCCACGTACATCAGGCTGCGCAGGCCATAGTCGGTAAAAATCGTTAACTGCATAAACTCTGCCTCGGTCCTAAAATTCTGCTTGACGGAAATATAGCACATCTTTAAATATGTATTTAAAATATATATTAAGGAGTCCCCCCTATGCTCAGCGATAAAACCATTGCGATTGTCAAAGCCACCGCCCCCGTTTTACAAGAACACGGCGAAACACTCACACGGCATTTTTACAAGCGCATGTTTGCAAAAAACCCTGAAGTTGCGCCTTTCTTCAACGCCTCCAATCAAGAATCCGGCACACAGCAAAAAGCACTGGCCGGCGCCATTTGTGCCTATGCCGCAAATATCGACAATCTGGACGTACTGGGCGGCGCGGTTGAACTGATTGCACAGAAACACGCCTCCCTGCAAATCAAGCCGGAGCACTACCCGATTGTCGGACAAAATCTACTGGCTTCGATCAAGGAAGTGCTGGGCGATGGTGCGACAGATGACATTATCGACGCATGGGCGGAAGCTTATGGATTTTTGGCCGATATTCTTATCAGCCGCGAAGCTCAAATATACAAATCACATAAAAACACACCGCATGGCTGGGAAGGCTTTACCGCCTTCCGCGTGGTGAAGAAGGAGCGTGAAAGCGATATTATTACATCTTTCTATCTGGCCCCCGCCTCAGGCGGCGCGCTGCCTGATTTTAAGCCCGGCCAGTATATTACCGTGCGTGTACCAAGCCCTTGCGGTCATACGACCATGCGCAATTACAGCCTTTCTTGCAAACCGGGCGATGAATACTTCCGCATCAGCGTCAAACGCGAACGGGGCCCGCGCGCCAATACGCCTGCAGGTTATGTATCCAACATGCTGCACGATAAAGTCGATATTAATATGACGCTGGAAGTTGCCCCACCTTGTGGCGAGTTCTTTTTGGATGTAAATGCCCACCACAGCCGCCCGCTTGTGTTACTGGCCGCCGGTGTCGGCATCACACCTATCATAAGCATTCTGCAAACCGCATTGGGAACAATGCCGGATAGAAAAATCATCCTTGTCCACGCCTGCCTGAACGAGAACGTACAGGCCTTCCGCCAGACGCTGGATGATCTGGCACAGACACATAAAAACCTGACACTGCGCCATTGCTACAGCGAACGCGCACCGCAAGGCATAACACGCAGCGCAGATGCGCATGAGGGCTTTGTAACAGCAGAACTTATTCAATCTTTCGTCCCCGATCGCGATGGTGATTATTATTTCTGCGGCCCCAAGCCCTTCATGGTCAACATTTATCATCAATTGCTGACATGGGGCATTCCGGCATCGCAGGTCCATTTCGAGTTTTTTGGCCCGCGCGAGGAGCTGCAAAACAAGGCCGCATAAACGCGGGCCCTGAACGATAGACTGGTCATTGCCGTCAAAAAACGCTAAACTTTGCGCAGTATTTTTAAACCCCTCTGCAGACGGAAATGACACATGCACGCAGCTAAAAACCGTATCCACATTGGCCACACTGTTGCTGGCAATCCGATTGATATCGTCACCTACACGCTGGCATCGCCCAACAAGGGCAAGAAGCTGCATATTCAAAGCGGTATACATGGCGGCGAAATTACCTATTGGGTGCAGCACCGCCTGTATAATTTCCTGAAAGAACACCTGAAGGCGGGTGAAGTTGTTTTTGTCCCCTGCGCCAATCCCGCATCGTGGGACCAGCGGTCTTATTTTTATACCTTCGGCAAATTTGACCTCTACGATGGCAAAGATTGCAATTCGCATTTCCCCGGCAAGGCCGAAGGATCGCTGCACCAGCGCATTGCGCACGCCCTGTTCAGCCTTGCAAAGGATTGTGACCTGGGGCTGGACTTGCACACCGCGCGCAACAGCATCCCCTATTGCATTTTCACCAAAGAAAAATACCTGCCGCTCGTGAAAGATGTCGGCTTTACCTATAACTATCTGGACGATGTCATCACGCCCGAAACGGACGGATCGTTCGATGCCGCGATGGACCCTGCCGGCATTGACAACCTGTGTATTGAATGCGGCAGCCATGATGAATATGACGCGGGCAAAATTGATATGGTTTTTGCAGGCATTTTGCGCCTGCTGGCGCGCCTTGGCATGATTGATGCGGGCCTTGTGGCCCCTGCACCGTCTGAATGTTATTACTTCCGTGACCACAAAAAGATTCTCACGCGCGACAGCGGCTTTGTGCGCTATGACACAGCCCTTGGCGCGCCTTTCAAAAAAGGCGACACGCTGTTTACCCTGCACCCCAGTTCTGAACTGGGCGTTGAAATGCCGGAAATCGCCCGCGAAGATGGTGTGGTGTACAAACGCGCTCCCACACACATCTACCGCCTGGGCGATGAAACACTGCATTACATTGCAATGGATGATTTGAAAAAAGTTTAACGGCCTGCGGACGGTGCTTTTGCTTTGCCACCCACGCTGCGCTTGACCGGCTCAACCTCTGCCGCCTGACGGTACAGCGGGTTTTTACCCGTGTAATCATCGCCGAGGCAATCTGCATAAAGCTGCTCGATCATTTTGCGCCATTGCGGGTGCAGGCAGGAAACGCCGTCTTCAATCACAAACGGGGCATCGGCACCACTGGCAATACCGGTGATGCGGAACATTTCCGCACCGGACAAAGGTGCATCGCCTTTTGCCAGGCTGCCGCTGCTAATATTCACCAGCAAGGAACCGGATGCCAGATCAGCCGGGCGCACATCCGCGTTTTCGCCGACAAATTTCCAGCGCCAGCCATCGTCTTTTTGCTCGACGCTGTAAACACCGGCGGGCAGGTCTTTCACAGCTTTGATGCTGCCATCCAGCGCGGTGTCGTGCGTGGCATAGACTTTGATGTAGAAAGAGCCGGAAGAATGCGCGTATTCATTGTGAATTTCGGCTGCGTTATCACGCAGGGCCGCCATCACGGCCAGATTTTCCTGTTTGGAAAAATCGGCGAAATGCGCAAACCACGCCATACGGCTGAGGCCCGGAATGCCGTTTGCTTCGGCATCGGCGCTCATCTGGTCTGTCGGGCCTTGCTGGCGGTCGTTGATTTCGTTGATCCAGATTTTACCGGTGCGATCGATGATCAGATCCGCACCCGCCAAACCGACTTTGCCACCCAGACCCATTTTTATGCCGAGCTTTTCGCCAATTTCGGCAATTTGCTGTGCAATATGATCTTCGTAAACGTGGCCAATGTTGTTGCCGACGCTGTCGCCCGGTTCGCTCGCCAGCAGGCTGTCGCCGACGACTTTCAATGTCGCACGGCCTGTAACCGAGAATACGTTGGATGCGTCAATGCCTTTTTCAGCAGCATGTGCTTCGATCAGCGCAAGGCTTTCGGGGCGCGCGCAATCAACACCTTCGGGCAGGTTGCATTTGGCAACGCCGCGTGTGTTTTCCGCCGGCAAGGTATTGCCGACGAAGAAAGACAGGTTGGCCTCGTTCCCCTCGATAAAGCGGGTCACTTTAAAAGGCGTTCTGGATTTTTTGGCATGGGCCACAAAATCATCTTCGGAGCCGATGAAACGGGTCGGCTCGTAATTTTCAATGCAAGACTGCACAACCACTTTTCCGCTATGGCTTTTGACGCGGTTGTAAATTTCGCGCAGCTCTTTTTCAGATTTTTTGGCTTCGACAACTTCGGTCGGAATCACATAAGCGCCCAGACCGGATTCTTCCAGAATGTGCATCAGGTTGCCTTTGTTCTCGAAGAACAGGCGGGTGTTTTGCTCGTTGCTGGCAACAATCTCTGTGCCCATATCACGGTCAGCAATATGCTTCGCCCAGGATGCGGGCGGCGTGATGAACGCGAATACAGCAACCTTTTTGTTCTCGATCAGCGCATCGGGGATGGTGCCCACGATTTGCTCCGACATGCCTTTGGGGAAGCTGTTGATATAAGGTGTGGTGTCAAATTCAAGGCCGAACTGCGGCACGTTTTTAAACGCTGCCGTGTTTTTCTTGCCGCCGATGATGTAGGACTTGCCGCCCACGCGGTTGAATTCAGCCAGCAAGCGGCCCTGCGGCGGCGAATAGGTCGGCATCAGGACATTCACGCCCTGTGCTTCGAATTCATCGGAAATACGCTGGAAACCTTTATCGAGTGCTTTTTTAATGTGCTCAATCATCACACACCCCCTTTAACAAAGAGGTGGCGGATAGCGGTATTTTGGAAAATCGGACCCATAGGATATGGCTTCATATGACAAGACATTGAGTGTCTCCCCCTATAACAACGGTTGAACAAAAGCGAAAACTCTTCGCAGTAATGCCGAAAACCTTGCGGTCTCAAGCGGTTAGCACAAAAAAGTTCGCCGTTACTTAACCTGCCTTGTCAGAAGAGACTTCCTCAAGGGCGCCCCGATTGGGCGGGGGCCGCGGGCCATTGGCACGTACGATTAACATAGTATTAATGGATTCGGCCCTTCAAAAGCAAGCAAAATTCGCATTACCTGCAAAAAAAGACTCTTACTTGCGTTTGGAGGGGGACATTCGGGTTTAAATGGCATTTTCGGGTGATTTGGACAAACGTGATCTACCCCCTTTACAACAACCCCAGCGCGCGCAGTTCTTCGCGCAGATGTTCGGGCAGGTCTTCGTGGCCGCTGCCGGGGGGTACATCGGCGGGGGCGTCTTTTTGCTGCAAGTATCGCCAGCCCTGAAACGCCCGCCGCGGCTGGTTGCGCACGGGCATCAGTTGGGCTTCATACACAATGCCGCAATGGGCAATGCCGTTGACTTCCAGCGGGCGCAAATCCAACAATTTTTGCCGTGCGACCACAAACCCTTTCACCACCCAGTAAATGGACCCGCCCTCCAAAAGCTCGACCGCGCGCTTGGGTGTCTGGCGGGTGACATGCATCAGCTCGGGCGTTTGACCAGCTGCCCGCATCTGGTCCAGCCGCGCCGCCTGCCATTCGGCCAAATCTGCCAAACTGTCTGTGCCGACCGAGAGTTTAATGAGATGAAGTGACATCAGCCGCCTTACTTGCGCGCTTTGAAGCAATAGGCCGCGTGGTCATCCACCATGCCGATGGCCTGCATATAGGCATATATAATAGTGGAACCCACAAAGCTCATGCCCCGCTTTTTCAAATCTTTGGAAAGCGCGTCAGATACGGGCGTGGTTGCCTGCACATCACTAGGGGTTCTCGGCCGGCTCACAACCGGTTTGCCCTTTACAAACGCCCAGATGTAGCTGTCAAACGAGCCGAATTCTTTCTGAATAGCCAAAAACGCCACGGCATTCTTGCGCACGGAAAAAACCTTCAACCGGTTGCGGATGATCGCGGCATTGCCCAAAATTTCTTCCAGCGCGGCATCGGACATTTTAGAGACTTTGACAGGGTCAAAATTCTTGAAGAGCTTGCGGTAGGCAGCGCGCCTTTTTAAAATGGTGTACCAGCTCAACCCCGCCTGCGCGCCTTCCAAAATCAGCATTTCAAACAACAGCCGATCATCATGCACGGGCACGCCCCATTCTTTATCATGGTAATCCACGTAATCCGCTTTATCCAGCGGCACCCAGTGACAGCGTTTCATGTTGACTCTTTCCCCTATGCTGCAGACAAAAGTATGCAGTTTTCACTAAAAAAATATACCTAAAACCTTAAGAAAAACACATACTATGCAAAACAAACATACAACAGTAAAGCACGATAAATCGTGCACGGAAGGACACACTTTTCAAAGCTGAATATTAAATCTTCCGCGAAGAAAGATATAGGCTGGCAGCTTAACCAATTATTATAAAAAATGTGAGACCATTTATAGCTACCCTTGGAGAAACAGCATGAAAAATTTAGCTTATAAACTAGTTTTATTATTCCTGCTGTTCTACACAGGCCCAGCCTAGGGGCGGCAGTAACGAAGAAAGCTGTACAACAATCATGTCCTGTTGCTGCAACCACTTTCAAGACAGGACACTACGCCCCACGACTGGAAGCCGCAGGCTTGACTGCAACGCAGGTTGAAGCTGCTGTAGCCAGAGAACTGGCTAGAATCCGTGCTCTCATGCCTCCTGGAGCGAGTGTTGTTGGCAGAATGCGTATCAATGTATACTAGTGGAATATAGGTTACGCTTGCTACCTGATGGTACGGTGAATGTAGGCACAATCTTCCCTGTGAGGTAGTTATGCGCCAACTTACTTCGGATGAGAAATATGTGATTCAAGAGATAGCTCTGCGGCTACCTGCTGATAAATGCGACCAGCTCCTCACAGATATGGAGCGAGCTACAGCTGAATCTGTGCCGGGAAATTCGGCGCGGGTCTTATTCACAATCGCTGGTTATGATAGGCCCGCCTATAGGGGGCAGCATCCATTTTCTGTAGAAGGAAAAGTTTTCGACCGTGACGGGAGCGAACTCCTTGTAATTCTTCATGCTGACGAAAATGGAAGGTTATTAGAGCTAGAACTTGTCCGTTTCGATAAGGGAGAAGTGATCGAACCTGATTGGAGTACATTGAATTTTTGGTAAAGATGGAGCCCCGCTCTTGCGGCCGGGCCTGCCGCCCGGACGAGCGCCCCCAAGCCCCAGCCCGCGCTAGCGCGCGGGGCCGACCCCTGAAAAAGCCCCCCAAAAAAACTGAATGCAGTCGGCGCTGGATGACACGCTGACCTACGACCTCACCCCCGTCGGCACCTATACCTACGACAGCCAAAACCGCCGCACCAAAAAGGTGGCTGGCGCAAACACAACGCATTATGTTTATGGCGTAGGCGGGTTATTGTATGGGGAATACGATAACGCTGGCGACCTCATACGGGAGTATGTGTACCTCGACAGCACCCCGCTGGCACAGGTCGATGCAGGCGCACCCGAAAACGTCATATACCTGCACCCCGACCATCTCGGCACACCCAGATTTGCCACCAACAGCGGCGGCACGCAGGTTTGGGCTTGGGCAGGTGATGCTTTTGGTGTCGGCGCACCCAGCGGCTCCGCCACAGTAAACATAAGAATGCCCGGCCAATACGTCGATGCCGAAAGCGGGTTGTTCTATAACTAGAACAGATATTATAATCCGGCTATCGGGCGATACATCTCCTCTGACCCCATCGGTATCGACGGCGGCCTCAACACATTCCTCTATGCTGATGCCAGTCCTGTAATGTATGTAGATCCGACTGGCATGTGCCCAGCTTGCGTAGTTTGGCTGGCACGGGCAGGATACACGGCTTACCGAGCATCACAAGCGGCAAGGTTGGCTATGAGCGCGGAAGCTGCGGCTGAAGTGGCCGTCACAACAACAAGAATAGGCAGCGCATTAAGGGCAAGGGCTGCAATTGGCGCTTCCGGCGCGGGCGGCGCTGTAGCTGCACCGCAAGTGCCGAGGGTATGTCCGGTTCCAAACAGTACCACCCATGGGCTCGAACGTATTGCTGGCGTGCAAGCAACGCGTGGAGGAGTTTTGTCAGTCGAACGGATTCTAGAGGTTCGTTTATCAGGAAGTCTCATGCGACAGGCAGACGGAGCTTCAGTCCGAATTCTTCAGAACAGCACAGGACGATTTGATGTTGTAGTTGAAGGAGAACGTGGAATAATTACAACATTCAAGAATCTCTCGCAAAAGAGTCTCTCAAACCTTGCAAAAAATTATGGGTGGCATTGATGGCATCTGAAGTAGTCTGTTGTTTCTGTGGTGAGTGGTTACTCGAAGATCACTCTGTGCAGATATCTATATTCCCAACCGTGGATAGAGACGAAGCACAGTCTTTATACTGTCATCGCCAATGCCTAGCCGATAGACTTGCTAGCAATGTGCCCAAGCATCCTGCTCTTTTGGATTCAAATGAAAGTTGATTCAGGGCAGTAAAAATGAACAATTTCTCAGAAAAACAGGCTTATCTGGCCATGTTTACCTTTCTCGAAAAGCATTACGAAATGACAAGATCTGATGATCTTGGTGCTCTTTTAGGAAGTATGACGTTACTTACGGATGGAAAGACTGCCGACCCTGCTATTTGGGAAGATTGGCGTGAGGCTGTCAAAAAGGCTCAAACGGGAGAGGTAAATGCAAACATGGAACTAAAGTAAAAGCATCGATGCGCCCAGCGGCTCTGCCACAGTAAACATAAGAATGCCGGGGCAGTATGTAGATGCCGAAAGCGGGTTGTTCTATAACTGGAACCGATATTATAATCCGGCTATCGGGCGGTATATCTCCAATGACCCGATTGGCATAGATGGAGGATTGAATACATTCCTCTATGCCGATGCCAATCCGGTGATGTATGCCGATCCCACTGGAGAGGAGCCCCTAACGCTGACCCTTACAGGAACAGCAGTCTTGCCGACTTTAGGCCAGCTGTGTCTAGCAAACCCGGCTACCTGCCTCATCGGGGGCTCTGCTGCTGGCCTTCTCGCTGGGTATCATGGCCTTGGAGCAATTCCGGGTATTCAGGAAGCGTGTGATGCTTGGGTCAAAAACGATGGCTTCACCGGTATTCTCGAAATGGCGAAAGGTGGCAAGAAAAATATTCAAAACGAATATACGAGGCTGATGCAGAATATAAAGAACCCCGACCCCTGCAAAGAACTCCAAAAGATGTACAATCAAGAGAAAGACTCGGCAGAACGGTTGAAAATTAAAACCGCCATGAAATACTTTAACTGCGATAACAGGGGAAGATTCCAATGACATGGTATTGCGCGAGCATCGTAACAACTATAAAGGTTAAACAGGGGACTCAAGATGCCTTCCCCGTTTTTGAAGATTTTCATTTAGTCGAAGCGGACGACCAGGATACCGCTTTAAAAAAAGCAGAAAAATTAGGCTTGCAATTGCAGGCGTTAGAGGATGGCTTAACTCTGGAGGGGATTCCTGCACGGAGAGAGTTTCTTGGTGTCAGAAAGATGAGGTCAATTTACAATCCACCGGACGGGAACTTAGACAGTGCCCCCCCTGTGGACGGAACAGAAGTTTCACATTCCTATTTTGAATTGAAGAACGAAGAAGACTTAAAAAAATTTGCGGCTGGCAAACGTATTACGGTTGATTACATAGACGATGACGAATAAACAGACCAACGAATTGCGAGAGCGACTCTGCGTAATCCACGCTGCAAAGCACTCAAACAGCTTGCAGTTTGTATCCGGCAGCATGTCGCGCCCTTTTGGGAACGGCAGAACATATAGCCACAAAGTTTCCAGTAACCGCTGTCATAACAGGGGCAACAGCAGGGTGGTATATAGCAGGTGAAGCTATTGCTACCGGCATAGACTGGTGTATTACAAATCTTACAAACCTAGAGCCACCAGGCAATTGTACGCCCGAAGAGCATAGAGACTTACAAGAGAGAGTAGAGAATGCTTGTGGATCAGCAAAGTCTTGCACTGGAAAAGATAACGCTCCTACGCTAGGCAAAAAAATCGGATCGCACTCATCATGTATTTCCGCACGACTAAGAATGAATAATAAATGTTTCGCTGGAGGGAATAAGGGGCACCAAGACGCTGTCGAAGACCGCCTCCGAGCTATTGAGCGGTGCAAAAAGCTAATGACAGATTTAGGGAAGAAAAAATAGTGTCAAATAATAAATACAATGTGCTTATATCAAATGCCCTTCAGCATCCTAACTGGGAAACTGACAAAGCAAAAAAAATGTTTGAGCATTTTATATCTGATAGATTTTCTTATGATGCTATATCAAATTATCCAGATTATCTTTCCTATGCTTCAGCAGAGTTGCTACATGATATACTCCCCCAGATGATAGAAGAGATGATTAAGAGGAAAGATACGGACAACTTTCTAATTTATAAAATAATATCTGCACTTGACCCTTTGGGTAATAATGCAATCCCAGAATATCAAGAGAGAGCAATAAAACTCGTCGCGCTTGCTGATAAAAAATTTTCTAAGCAGGCTCTTCAATTTTTGGAAGCGATTAGGCCTTTCTTCTTTGTCCCAGGCACTGGAGGATGGAGTAGTCGAGCCTCAACAAGCAGAACAGGAATTTAGAACCGCCTATTGCATATGGTTGGGTGAAAGGCTCATTGATAGCAGGCCCGCGCTTACAAAATTTTCCTCTCTTGAACATGAAGAGAAGATTCAAGAGTTCAGGAAACTAGATCAACGCGTATCTGAACTTTCTATTGAATATATCAGATGATCTAGAGAGTATTTTGGACGAGGCGCTGGCTGCAAGTGTCAAATTGCACCGTCTGACAGGGCATTATCGTAGCCGCCATGAAAGCTTGATCGCGTTTTCAAACCATCGTTATTATGGCGGCGAACTGGTTACATACCCTTCCGCGGAAACAAAACAAAGTGCAGTTTCGCATGTATTGGTAGAGGGCGTTTATCCAAGCTATTGGTGGATTTGATGCGTATGACTCAGAGTTTGAGGAGGCCATAGCCGAGGCGCTGCGTAAAAAGGGGTGGACCATCCATACGCAAATTGGTGTATCAAAGTTTAAGATTGATTTAGGTGTTGTACACCCAGATTTCCCTGGGAAATACATTGCAGGTAAGGATGATCCTCCCAATGAGGCGGAACAGGTAGCAAGGCTTCTTTCTTTTTGGAAAAATAAATGTGAAAATTTTTAAAGCCTCTATAAAACCTCCGCCGTTGGCAGCGACAGCTACACCTACGATGCCGCCGGCAACATCACCGATGATGGCACGAACACCTACACATGGAACAACGCCGGCCAGCTGGCCGAGGTACTGGTCAGCAGCACCCCCGTCGGCACCTATACCTACGATTCGCAAAACCGCCGCACCAA
>Ga0075012_10000086_pt1 | contig 87248 bp, 64 predicted proteins | sample All_14_2_FD_71474 | JGI IMG/M metagenome (GOLD analysis project Ga0075012, IMG submission 71474) | Freshwater microbial communities in response to fracking from Pennsylvania, USA - Allegheny Zone_MetaG_DW_15 | ecosystem: Environmental > Aquatic > Deep subsurface > Groundwater > Drilled... | reverse complement strand
CCGGTAGTGGCACCGCCACCGGCAGTGTCGATGCCTCAGGCACCGGCGGCTCTGGCTCGGCCAGCAGCACCGGCACCGGCGGCTCCGCCACCACCAGCACCACCGGAGGTGCAGCCACCGGAGGTGCAGCCACCGGCGGCTCCGCCACAGGCGGTGCCACCACGGGCAGCAGCATCACCCTGGACGGCAAGTCCAAGATCATGCCGCACGCCACCATCAATACAGACACCACCGGCGGCACCACCAATGGCGGCACCGCGAACGGCGGAGCAGGCACCGGCGGCACCGCCACCGGCACGGGTGGCGATGGAACAGGAGGCACTGTTCGCAATAGCGGCAACGCCTCCGCTTCAGGCAGTGCATCCAGCACTACCACCACGCCCGGAGCCAGCACCTACACCCCTGGCAAAGGAGACGCCGATGCTCCCACGGGCAAAGAAAACGCCCCCGGCCAGAGGATGAAGCATGACGACGAACAGCGCAGCCCCCGCGATCGTGACTCCGATCATCGCAAGGACGATGACCACAAGACCTCGAAGAGCGGAAGCAGCACCAGCTCAAAAGACCGTTAATTCTCTCCTTCGGAGCGACACAACGGCCTCGTGTAAACGTCCTGGGCGTATAGCCCAGGACGTTTTTTTGCATGGATAATCTTCGCCGCCCCCGCTGTGCGATCCCCTCAACAACTGAATGAAAAGAGGTCGGTACCCGGGGGCCGCAGAACCTCCTCCCCAAAACGACGCAAGACGCGGTGCCCGCGGCCCGTAGGTCGGGCGTGTTTGGCACCCCTGGCCTTCCATCCCCCCACCGCCAGCTCCGCCAAACCGCCCGACTGCCAGGGACTTCGCAAGCCCCACCCTTGGCCATGCGCTAAAAGGTGCCTCCTCATTTCCACCTCGCGCAAAACACACTGCAGTCATTCTTCTACCTTCCCTGCGCGACCCTGTAAAAACCCCGCGCTCCAAACTGGCATACCAGTAAGATTTCATCAAGTCGCAGCGTTGACCCCCCAATGCCATCCCTCGTCCCTCCCACCTCCCCCAAACGTGCCACTTCGGCGCGGCTCCAAACCCGGGCCTATGCCGAACTGCGGCGGCTCATCGCCTCGGGCGAATTTCCGGCCGGCACCTTCCTCTCGGAGCGCCAGCTCGCAGCCCATTTGGAAATGAGCAAGACCCCGGTGCATGTTGCCTTGGAGCGCCTCGAGTCGGAGGGCTTCGTAACCATTTCGGCGCAGCAGGGCATCGTCGTCCGTGGTCTGACCGTGGAGGACATCATCGATCATTACGAGCTGCGCGAGGCGATCGAATCCTACACAGCGGGCCGTCTCGCCGGTCGCTTGGCGGACTCCCAGCGTGCCAGCTTGGAAGAGAGCCTCGCGCAGCAGGAGCACGCGCTCCACCGCGGCGATGCGGCCGGCCTGATTGATCTGGATGCCCGTTTCCACCTGCTGCTGACTTCGTTCCTGGGCAACCGGCAGATCATCGCGACGATGGAACAACTGCGCGACAAGATCCATCAGGTCATCGTGCGGGTCACCAGTCTGAACGCGCGGCGTTTGCGTGAAAGTGTGGATGAACACCGCGGCATCGCGCAGGCCATTGTCTCGGGAGATGCGGCCCTCGCCGCCAGCCGTGCCATCGCGCATCTGGACGCCGGGAAACGTCATGTTCTCAATCCTCAGCGCCTGCCTGCCTGATATGAAGCAGCGCGTTTTGATGGCGATGACATTCGCGACGGCGTTGATCTCACAGGCGCAACCGGCCACGTTTCTGCGTGGCATCAATCTGAATGGCCCCGCCCTGAAGATCGAAGGCCATGAGTGGGAGTCCGGCAAGGACGCTCGGAATCTCACGGTCACCGGAAAGACCTTCGAAAACCAGAGGGTGCTGCTCAGGCCGCCCCTGGATGCGGAGCGCACGCGCATGATCCGCAGCAGCGTGTGGGGCAATGATGTGAACGTGACTTTCAGCGCGGTGCCCGATGGCAGCTATCAGATCTATCTCTACGTCTGGGAGGACAACAACAATGAGCGCTTCAACCTGAAGGTGAACGACAAGGTCGTCGTGGAAGCCTTTGAGAGCGGCTCTGAAGGCATGTGGAAAAAGCTCGGCCCATGGCCGGCACAGCCGGTGGCTGGCAAAATCAAGCTCACCGCCACCGCCGCGAGTCATGGCGCGGCGAATCTGTCCGGCATCGAGTTGTGGCAGGGTGCAGGTGACATCCCGCAGCTTGCCAGGGCAGGATTCGCCGAGTCCCCCACGGCGGATCAAATCGCCTTCTTTGAGAACAAGATCCGCCCCGTGCTGGTGGAGCATTGCTACGAATGCCACAGCGCCACGGCGAAGAAGATCAAAGGCGGGCTGGTGCTCGATTCGCGGGCGGGCGTTCACAAAGGCGGCGACACCGGCCCCCTGCTCACACCGGGCGATCCGGCGGCAAGTTTGCTGATCGAGGCCGTGCGTCATCTCACGGAGGACACCGCGATGCCGCCCAGGCAGAAGCTACCAGCAAATGTCATCGACGATCTCGAAACCTGGGTGCGCATGGGCGCACCGGACCCGCGCAATACCGACACCGTGGCCGCCGTGACGGCAAAAGCGGCGATCAACTGGGACAAGGCGCGCGAGTGGTGGTCGCTGCGCCCGCTCAAGGCTCCGGCTTTGCGATCCGTCAAAGATCAGGCCTGGCCCGCCAACGACGTGGATCATTTCATCCTCGCCGGCATCGAAGCCGCCGGTTTAAAACCCGCACAGGATGCCGACAAGCGCAGCCTCATCCGCCGCGCCACCTACGATCTCACCGGCCTGCCGCCGACACCACAGGAGGTGCACGCCTTTCTCGCTGACAACTCCGCCAATGCTTTTGCCAAGGTGGTTGACCGCCTGCTGGAGTCACCCGCCTATGGCGAACGCTGGGGCCGCCACTGGCTGGATGTGGTGCGCTATGCGGACACGGCGGGCGACAACTCAGACTACCCCATTCCGCAAATGCGCCGCTATCGCGACTGGGTCATCGCAGCGTTTAACCGTGATCTGCCGTATGACGAGTTCGTGCGCGATCAACTTGCAGGCGATCTGCGCGGCGGTGCCACCGATGCCGAGCGCTACGACCGCATCATCGCCACCGGTTACATCGGCAATGCGCGCCGTTTTGGCTCGCGAGTGGATGATTATCCTCAGCATCTCACCATTGAAGACACCATCGACAATCTCGGCCGCACCTTCCTCGGCCTCACGGTGAACTGCGCACGCTGCCACGACCACAAATTTGATCCGATCAGCAACGAAGATTACTACGCGCTCTACGGCATCTTCAACAGCACGCGCTATCCATGGCCGGGCATCGAACTCGACAAGAAGCAGCGCGATCTGGTACCGCTGGTGCCCGTCGCCATGCGTGCAGAGGCCGAGGCAAAACGAGCCGCACGGGAGAAAGAGCAAACACAGCTCCGCAAGGAGGCGGACAAGCTCAAGGCTGACCTCAAGACCGCGCCAAAGGACAAAAAGGCCGCGATGGAGGCACAGCTGAAAGCTGCACAGGCCAAACTGGCCGCACTGACGAAACAACCCCTTCCCTTCGAATTCGCCTACGCCGTCGCCGATGCCGCAAAGGTGGGCGATTCAAGGGTGCAGCAGAAGGGTGATCCCGCGAAGCCCGGCAATGTCGTGCCTCGACGCTTCCTCACCGTACTGGGTGGCAAGACGCTTTCCTCCGCGGATTCCTCCAGCGGTCGGGCGCAGCTCGCCGAATGGATTCTCGCCCCTGACAATCCACTGCCGGCGCGTGTGATGGCAAACCGCATCTGGCAGCATCATTTCGGTCGCGGCATCGTGCCCACGCCGAACGATTTCGGCAGGCAGGGGCGTGCTGCCACGAATCCTGAACTGCTCGATTACCTCGCGGCGAAGTTCCGCGACGGCGGCTGGTCCATCAAGGCGATGCATCGCCTGATCATGCTCTCGCACACCTATCGCATGTCCTCTGCCCGCGATGAAGCGGCGATCTCTGCGGATCCGACGAACGAACACCTCTCCGCCTTCCCCCGCATCCGTCTCGATGCAGAGAGCATTCGCGACGCTCTGCTGCTGCTGGGCGGCAACCTCGACACCACACCCGCTGGCGAGCACCCCTTCCCACCGCAAACCGAGTGGAACTTCACCCAGCACAACGCCTTCAAGGCCGTGTATCCAAGTCATCACCGCAGCGTTTATCTGATGACGCAGCGCATCCAGCGCCATCCTTTTCTAGCCATCTTCGACGGGGCGGATCCGAGTGCCAGCACTGCCGCACGTCCCACCAGCACCACCCCGCTGCAGGCGCTCTTTCTCCTCAATGATCCACTGGTGCATGAGCAGGCAGGCCGCATCGCGCAGCGTCTGATCCAGCATGCCTCAGATCCCGCGGAGCGCGTCAAATTTGCCTATGAGCTGCTGCTCGCACGACCACCCACTCCCGATGAATCGCAGGCAGCCGCGCGCTTCCTGGCCGCAGCCCAGCAAAGCCTGCCAGCCCCGCACGAGGCTTGGAGCGCCTATGTGCGCGTCCTGCTGCGTCTGAACGAGTTCGTCTATCTCGACTGATCTTTTTTATGCATTCCCCCCTTCATCCCCGCCGCGAAATCCTGCGCTCCCTCGTGGGCGGCTCGCTGCTCATGCCCGGCCTGCTATCGCAACTGCTCGCGGAGGACAGGGCGGATCCGCTGTCGCCCAAACAGCCGCATTTCCCGGCGAAGGCCAAACGCGTCATTTTCATCTTTTCAAATGGCGGCGTGTCGCACATGGACACCTTCGATCACAAGCCCGAGCTGTTCAAAGCTGATGGCAAAAAGACCGGCATCGGCGGCGGTATTTCCAACCAGCAGCGTGTTTTGCTCAAACCCGGCTGGGAATTCCGCCCCGGCGGCAGGTGCGGCACCATGGTCAGCGACCTGTTCCCGCATCTGCGCGAGATGATGGACGACATCTGCCTCATCCGCTCGATGAAGGGCGAGGACAACGAGCACGCGAATGCCACGCTCGGCATGCACACCGGCTCCTTCTTTTTCTCGCGTCCCAGCATCGGTTCATGGGTCAGCTACGGCCTCGGCACCATGAACGGCAACCTGCCCTCGTTCATCGCGCTGGCACCCCAGATGCCCTATGCCGGCACGCAGATCTTCAACAACGACTTTCTGCCCGCCTATCATCAAGGCGTGCGCGTCGTCGGCGGCGCGGAGCCCATCGCCGATCTCGACCGCCGCACGCGGCAGCAGGGTTTGCAGGAACTCGAACTCGGCCTCGCCGATGTCCTGAACAACAAGCACCTCAGCACACGCCCGGGCGACGGCGATCTCTCCGCCCGCATCCGCACCTTTGAAACCGCCTTTCACATGCAGACCGAGGCGCACGAGGCCTTCGACGTGAATCGGGAAAACGACGCCACCCTGAATCTCTACGGCATGAAACGCGGCGACAATGACAGCTTCGGCTGGCAGTGCATCGTCGCCCGTCGTCTCGCCGAGCGCGGCGTGCGCTTCATCGAAGTCGTGGACGGCAGCAGCAGCAAGAACTGGGATGATCATGCCGACATGGCCAAACACGCGGACCACGCCCGACGCATTGACCAGCCCGTCGCCGGCCTGCTGCGCGACCTCAAAGAACGAGGCATGCTCGATGACACACTCGTCGTCTGGACCACCGAATTTGGTCGCACGCCCGGCGTGGACGGCAGCAAGGGGCGCGGCCATCACAGCGCCTGCTTTTCCTCATGGCTGGCCGGCGGCGGAGCCAAAGGCGGCGTCTGCCATGGAGAAACCGACGAACTGGGAGCCACCGTGGCAAAAGACAAAGTCCACGTTCACGACTTTCATGCGACCATCCTGCACCTGCTCGGCTTCAACCACGAAAAGCTCACCTACCGCCACGGCGGCCGCGATTACCGCCTCACGGATGTGTTCGGGAATGTCGTCCAGGAACTGCTGGCCTGATCCTATGCGCCACAGCGTCCTGTTTTTTGTGACCTGGCTGCTGGCCGGTGTGTCATTCGCCATTGTCCCCGCGCATCGCATCGAAAACGGCAGCGTCCTGCTGTCAGGCGTCAGCCCGGACAATCCCGTCATTTATGACAACGACTGGTGGTTTGACATTTTCGACGATAACTACCTCTGGGCCCAGGCCAGTCTCGGCAAGATCGATCTCCGGGCGAACATCGTCTCTCGCGACATGTGGGAATGGGATGCTGGCTACAAGTATCCGATGCAACGCTGCCTCGACGACGCAGACAAGGCGCTCAAACTTGCCCGCGATTCCGGCTTGAAAAACTGCCCCGACATCACGCGTGGTGCGGATGAAGTGCTGGCTGTTCCCGCCAGCAGACACATCGAAGACACGCGTGGAACGGCGTCGCCAGGCGCGTTGAAGATCATCGCGGAGGCCCGAAAGGCCACGCCTGAAAAACCCTTGATGGTGATCTGTGGCGGCCCTTTGACCACCGCCGCCAATGCCCTGCTGCTCGCGCCAGACATCGCCAGCCGGATCATCGTCTTTAATATTCTCGTCACCCACTACGGCTACAATGGCAAGGACGGCTGGGCCGCCTATGTCGTCGCAAAGCAGACACGGTATGTGGACTGGGGCGGCCGGGGGCGCGGATTCTGGGACCGCAACTCGGTCTTCGTCGCTCAGGATTTTGCAACGTTGCCAAAGAACCCCTTCTGCGATGACATGCGCCGCCTCATCCACGCGGATCTCGGGCAAGCCAATCAACTGGGAGACGGCGCCCCTCTGGTATGGCTCTTCAACCCAAAGTGCTGGAACGGAGTCGAAATCCATCGCGCCGACTTTCGCGGCAAGGCAGTCGAGTTCACCCCCGTGAAGCCAGGGGAGCCTGGCGATGTGCTCATCATACCCAAAGCCGCCACCCGCCTGAAGGAATGCCACAACGAATTCTTTCGCGTCCTGCGCGATCCGACGCTGTTCCCATGACGCAACCCAAGAATTGACCACGCGGAAGGAACCAACTCGGCTGCGGATTAAAAGGCACCGTCGAAAACACCATCGGTCTCATTCGCGAGTACAGCCCCAAAGGAACGGCTGTCAGCAATCGCATCGCACAGCATCGAAACACTCAAAATCAGCTCAACCAACGCCCCCGCAAAACACTCAGTTTCCAATCCCCTCATTCTTTCTTGCCTTCTTTGCTCAAAGCCTCCTGGCTAAACCCACCCAGACCCGGGCACTTTGGGTTTCAATCTGCAAATCGCAAACACGGAGCCAGACGCATCACCCAATCGGCTGCCCCCTTCTACACCCTGCGACAGTTGCGCCTCCGGCCTGTTGGCTAAAAACAGCCTTGGATGCCACCCCTTGGAATGCGCAAGCAACTTCATCCCCCCGCCGAACCGCTTACCGGCCCGTCCATCTCTGACACCCTCGCACTCTCCCTAGTATCTCAAATTAAACACGCAGCCACACGCAACGGCATTGCATAGGCATCAAGCCGACAATCACCGACGATTGAGACCCATTCGCATCATTCTCTCCAAGGAAAATTCAACGCACGGCTTGCACAGCCGCATCGTATCTCCATGATGAATTCCTCCCCACATGAGCGCTGCTTTTGACTCCCTTTCGCGATTTTACGCCTCCTCCATTGGCAAGAAGATTCTCGTGGCCCTGACCGGCCTCATCCTGTTCGGCTTTGTCGTCGGCCACATGATCGGCAACCTGCTGATCTTTGTCGGCAGGGACGCCATCAACGAATACGGCCACATGCTCCAGACCGCCCTGCACGGCGGCGGCGTCTGGATCGCCCGTCTCGGCCTCCTCCTCGCCGTGGTCATTCACATCGTCGCCACCATCTCACTGACCCGGGCCAACCGCGCTGCACGTCTGACCGAATATGGCCGGCACAAGGCGCAGGTTTCCAGCACCTCCTCCCGCATCATGATCTGGAGCGGCCTGACCATCCTGGCCTTCATCGTTTACCACCTGCTGCACTTCACCATTCATGCTGGCAACGACTACGGCACCTACAAGACCACCCTTGAGGGCCACACTGTGCATGACGTCTACCGCATGGTCATCGCCGGCTTCTCCTGGTTCCCCGCCGTCCTCTTCTACATCATCGCCATGCTCCTGCTCACCAGCCACCTCAGCCACGGCTTCAGCAGCCTCTTCCAGACCCTCGGTATTTCCACCGACAAGTCGGAGCCCCTCTTCAAAAAGCTCGGTTATCTCTTCGCCGGTCTGATCCTCGTCGGCAACTGCTCCATCCCCATCGCCATCTACTTCTTCGGCTACGGACGTTAATTTTTTCTGCGACTCGCCATGTCTCTTAATTCCAACATTCCCTCCGGCCCGATGGCCATGAAGTGGTCCAAGCACAAGCAGGACTCCAAGCTCATCAATCCGAAGAACAAGCGCAAGTTCACCGTACTCGTCGTCGGCAGCGGCCTCGCAGGCTCCTCCGCAGCCGCCACTCTCTCAGAGCTCGGCTACAAGGTGAAATGCTTCTGCTTCCAGGACAGCGCCCGCCGCGCCCACTCCATCGCAGCCCAGGGCGGCATCAATGCCGCCAAAAACTACCAGAACGACGGCGACAGCGTCCACCGTCTCTTCTACGACACCGTCAAAGGTGGCGACTTCCGCGCCCGTGAGGCCAATGTCCATCGTCTCGCTGAAGTCAGCGTGAACATCATCGACCAATGCGTCGCCCAAGGCGTGCCCTTCGCCCGTGAATACGGCGGCATGCTGGCCAACCGCTCCTTCGGCGGCGCCCAGGTCAGCCGCACCTTCTACGCCCGCGGCCAGACCGGTCAGCAGCTCCTCCTCGGTGCCTACTCCGCGCTCAACAAGGAGATCGCCGCAGGCGGCGTCCAGATGTACACCCGCATGGAAATGCTCGACCTCGTGACCGTTGACGGCCACGCCAAGGGCATCATCACACGCAACCTCGTCACCGGCAAAATCGAAGCCCACGCCGGCGATGCCGTCCTCCTCTGCACCGGCGGCTACGGCAACGTCTTCTACCTCTCCACCAACGCCATGGGCTGCAACGTCACCGCGACGTGGCGCGCCCACCGCAAAGGCGCGTTCTTTGCCAATCCCTGCTACACCCAGATCCACCCGACCTGCATCCCCGTCAGCGGCGACTACCAGAGCAAGCTCACGCTCATGTCCGAGTCCCTCCGCAACGACGGCCGCGTCTGGGTCCCCAAGAAAAAAGAAGACTGCGGCAAGGCCCCAGATCAGATCCCCGAGGCCGACCGCGACTACTACCTCGAGCGCAAATACCCCAGCTTCGGAAACCTCGCCCCGCGCGACATCTCCTCCCGTGCCGCCAAGGAAGCCTGCGACGACGGCCGCGGTGTCGGCCCAGGCGGTCGCGGCGTGTATCTCGACTTCGCAGAAGCCATCGGCCAGTTCGGTGCCAAAACCATCGCCGAGCGCTATGGCAACCTCTTTGAAATGTACGAGCGCATCACCGGAGAGAGCGCCTACAAGCGCCCCATGCGCATCTATCCCGCCGTGCACTACACCATGGGCGGCCTCTGGGTCGACTACAATCTCATGAGCAACCTCCCCGGTCTGCACGTCCTCGGAGAGGCCAACTTCTCCGACCACGGCGCCAACCGCCTCGGAGCCTCCGCCCTCATGCAGGGCCTCGCAGACGGCTACTTCGTCATCCCCACCACCATCGCCAACTACCTCGTCAACCAAAAGCCCGGCAGCATCACCACCGAGCACCCCGAGTTCAAAAAGGCCGTCGAAAACTGCACCGCGCAGACCAAGAAATTCCTCAGCATCAACGGCAAGCGCAGCGTGGACAGCTTCCACCGCGAGCTCGGCCTCCTCGTCTGGGACAAATGCGGCATGGCCCGCACCCGCGAAGGCCTCACCGAAGCCCTCAAGCGCATCCCCGAGCTCCGCGAAGAGTTCTGGCAAAACGTCAAAGTCCCCGGTAGCGGCGACTTCACCAATCCCGAGCTCGAAAAAGCCGGACGCGTCGCCGACTTCATGGAGTTCGCCGAGCTCCTCTGCCTCGACGCCCGCCATCGCGAAGAAAGCTGCGGCGGCCACTTCCGCTCCGAATACCAGACCGAAGACGGCGAAGCCAAGCGCGACGACGAAAACTTCAGCTACGCAGCCGCCTGGGAATACACCGGCAACCTCAGCCAGCCCACCCTCAACAAGGAGCCCCTGGCCTTCGAAGAAGTCCACCTTGCCGTCCGCAGCTACAAATAATCATCTTCCGTCAGGCAATGACCCGCGAATCTGAGTCCGAACTCCTCGATTTCTGCGCCACCCAGCGCAGGGAGTTCCGCGAAGATGCGTGGACCACCTTCGCCCACATCGAAAAGCAGGAGATGGCCGCCGTCTGCCTCTTCCTCGCCGGCGTTGACTGGTTCGGTCACGAGCAGGGACTCCGGGCCGCTGCCCGCAAACTCCTCAACGGCGTCGAAACCACCTTCGGCACCCTCGCCAGCGCCCTCCGCTTCGACACACCTCGCTTTGCCAATTCGCTGAAAAGGAGGCTCGGCCATGCATAGCCTTCATCCAGATCTGACCCGTGCCATGGGTGCGATGATGGACCGCATCGACGGCTTCCTGCGCGATGCTGGATACTCCGGTGAGCCCGTTCAGATGTATCTCGCAGGCGGCATGGCGGTTCACTACCACTGCGGCACACGTTACACGGATGACGTTGACGCCACGTTCTCGCGTCGTCTGATCCTGCCCTTTGAAAAGCTGGTCATCGACTACATGCGCGAGACGGGAACCCCGTCCTGCATCTACTTTGACACCACCTACAACGACACCTTCGCCCTCCTTCATCCTGATCACCGCGAAAGCTGTGTCGAATGGGAAGGCATGGGCAACGAACGTCGGCTGATTCACCTCCTCGTATTCTGCCCGGTTGATCTTGCCGTGTCGAAACTCTCACGCTTTTCACCAAACGATCAGGCCGACATTCTCGCGCTGGCTCAGCGGCATTACTTCACTCCTGCCGAGTTGCAGACCCGGGCCACAGAAGCCCTAGACCACTACGTCGGCGAGACGCGGTGGATTCATCTCAATCTCGCCCAGATCAGCCAGGAGATCGCCCTCGCCGCTTAATCTTTTTCATCCTACCACTTCCCCATGTCTCAACTCAATCTGCACCTCAAAGTCTGGCGTCAGAACGGCTCCCAACCCGGCCACTTCCAGGACATCGACGCCCCGGACATTCCCGATCATGCCTCCTTCCTGGAGATGATGGACATCGTCAACGAACGCCTCATCTCCAAAGGCGAAGACCCCGTCGCCTTCGACCACGACTGCCGCGAAGGCATCTGCGGCATGTGCTCCATGCAGATCAATGGCGTCCCCCACGGACCTGAAAAAGCCACCACCACCTGCCAGCTCCACATGCGCAAGTTCCGCACCGGAGACACCATCTGGGTCGAGCCCTTCCGCGCCCGCGCCTTCCCCGTCCTCAAGGACCTCATGGTCGACCGCACCGCCTTCGACCGCATCCAGCAGGCCGGCGGCTTCGTCACCGTCCGCACCGGCGCCCCCCAGGACGCCAACGCCCTCCCCATCGGCAAGGAAGTCGCAGACGCCGCCATGGACGCCGCCGAATGCATCGGCTGCGGAGCCTGCGTCGCCGCCTGCAAAAACGCCAGCGCCATGCTCTTCGTCTCCGCCAAGGCCGGCCAGCTCAATTCCCTCCCCCAGGGCCAGCCCGAAAAAGACCGCCGCACCCTCGGCATGGTCCGCCAGATGGACAAAGAAGGCTTCGGCAACTGCACCAACCAATACGAGTGCGAAGCCGCATGTCCGAAGGAGATCAGCGTCCGCTGGATCACCAAGCTCAATCGCGACTACGCAGTGGCCTCTCTCAAAGATGCCTTGGGCAATTCCCCCAAGGCAGCGGGCGGCGGCGATTGATCCGTTTTACGGCTTAGGTTCCCCGGGGGGAGGAGCAGGCTTGTCCTGCTCCGTTGGCGGACGGCGAAATCCATCCTTGGAGTCCCCTCCTCGCTCACGAAATTTCATGAATTCCTGCCCCGCAGCCTCACGATAGATCTCACGGAATCTTTTGAAGGCCTCCATGCGCTCCCCCGGAGGCAGTGCATCCAGTTTCGCCAGCGCCTCCTTCACGCGTGGCAGTTGCAGCAGCCTCTCATGAAAGCCCCGCGTCTCATCACGCCGCTCTGGCCTTGAGATGGCCTGCAGCTCCGCTCCCAGCCGGATGGCCGCCATGTGAGCAAAATTGGGCGAGTCAGGCTTCGGCATTTCCGGCAGTCCCCTCTGATCCATCGGAAACTGCGGTTTGATCTTTTCCAGGATGCCCACGACTTCGGGATCAATTTCCTTCAGCGCGTTGTGGAGCGTGTTCCGCATCTCCTCATTCGCCCGCAGCGCCCTGTCTCGCGCCTCGATCACCTCGGGGCGCTGCCACGCTTTTTCAAACGCGGCGCGCACCTTGTGCTTCTCGCTTTCAGAAAGCTTTTCAAACCCGTCAAACCCGCGCGGCCTGCCCATGCCCGGAGGGCCGCGATGATCGCCATCACGATGCGGCGGTGGCCCTTCGCCAGGCTTGGGCGGAGGCGGCGGCGTTGGCTTGTCGCCTTCAGACTGAGCGAGGGCAGCCGAGGCGAGGGCAAATAGGAGAACCAGAGGTCGCATGACGGCCATTTTCCGCCGCTGCACTCTGTTGGCAACCTCATAGCTGGTCTCGGTTTTCATTGAGGCTAATAACCCATGTGCCTGCCAAAAGTTGCACTCACTTGATACGCTCCAGTTTCAGCAAAGGCGCCGCCTGGGAGGCAAACTGCGCCACATAAAGATTTCCCTCAGCATCCACCGCCACCCCATGAGGATGGATGAACGTCTGGTGGTCGCTCTGCATCGGCTGCAGCACCCCGTCCCGGTAAACCGCCGCCGGAGCGCCAATGTTCGACACGATCCGATACTCACGATCCAGAATGGAAACGAACCCGGCTGAGTTCTTGTCCTTCGGCCACTGGTCGCCCAGATGCGGCACGATCACATGCTCGCCCCAAAAGACAATGTCCCGCGGATTCCCGCCCGGCATCGCAATTTTGTCAATGAACTGCCCGTCCGCCGAAAAGCATTTGATCTCCTGCTGGTCACTCATGGCGATGATGACGCGCGTTTTTGCGGAATCCGACACATCCAAAGCCCCGCCATGCGGCCCCCAATGCTTCAACTGGTTCTCCCCCTCCCCCAGATTTCCACCCCACCAGCGCAGCAGCGAACCATCCGGTTTGTAGTGAAAGATGTAGTCCTTCCCATACCCGTCGAACACACAAAACTCCCCGTTCGCAAAATGAATCGTCTTGGAAGGCCGATACTCAGCCGCGCTCGCATGCAGCTTCGCCTGCTCCGGCCACGCAAAATGCGCCAGTTCTTCGCCTTCCAGCGTCAATTTTCGCACCTCATGGAGCTGCGTGTCCGTGATAAAAAGCACCTCGCGCCCCCCTTCCCGCACCAGACTCATCCCATGCGCCCCCGGCATGCGCGCCGTCCAGTGCTTGATCAAGGCACCTGTTTTCGGATCAAGAATGACCACGTTGTTCCTGGGATCATCCGTCAGAAACAACAAGCGCCCATTTGCATCAATCGACACTGCGTGACCATTTTTGACATTCACCTGCGCAAGTGCCGCACGCCCCCATTCCGCCACCACCCGGTAACGAAACACCCCTTGGCCAAGAATGTCTTCAGCATGGCAAAAACCCGCTGCAAGCAGGCAGAAAATCAAAAACCGCATCATGCACCATGCAATCACGCCATGCGTCCTGATGCAAGATCAACGCATGGATGGTTTGCCAGCCCCCGTATTGCTGCGAGGTTGATTCCCGTTTCTTCTCATGGTCTTCATTCTCATTGTCGCTGCTCTATTCCTCGGCCTTGCCGTCGCCCGCTGGGCGCAGGCACGCCATGAGTCGATGATGCTCAAAGGCTTTCGTGCGAACGCCCCCACCGCTCATACCGGGAGTGAAATCGCCCTCATGTTTCTAAAATCCGAAGGCGTGGATGATGTGCAGATCGTCGAACACAACGCTGTCGTGACCGACTATTTTGATCCAACCCGCCGCCGGCTGTTTCTGCGTCGGGATGTCGCCGAAGGCACGACTTTGTCCGCCTGGGCCATCGCCCTGCACGAAGCAGCGCATGCGCTGCAGACAGGAGAGACACTCAGCGAACTCAAGTGGAGACAGAGCTGCATACGCATGAGCCGTTACATTCCAATGGCCGCTGTGTTTGCCATCGTGGGATTGATGATCGCCCGTATTCTCATAGCGAAGAACGCCATTTTCGTCACCGCCGGAGTCATCGTTCTGCTGCTGCTGCTGAACCTCGGCAGCGTACCGCTGGAGTTCAATGCCAACAAGCGCCTGCGTCGTTTCCTGGATGAGCATCTCAAAAATCATCCCCAAGCTGGCGGCCGGCTTGATGAACTGCTTTTTTGCATGGCCATTCGTGAAGTCGGCGATCTGCTGCGTTCGCCGCGCTATTTTTTCCTCAGCGCCCTGCCCGGCACGGGAAAGATGAGGCCGCGGTGATCTGAGTGGCAAGGCGTCCACTTTGGATAACGTTGTGCTCCCATGCTCAAATTTGCCGCCTTATTCCTCGCCACCGCCTCCCTGCTTCCTGCGGACACGCAGACACCGTCTTCATTCAGCGGTGATTTTGTCATCAAGGTCAACTACCGCTACCTCCTGAGCAAGCCGGAGGGCTACGCAGACAACAAGGACAAAAAATGGCCGCTGGTGGTCTTCCTCCACGGCTCCGGAGAACGCGGTGCCGACCTTGAACTGATCAAGAAACACGGGCCGCCAAAGCTGGTGGCAGCAGGGCAGAAGTTCCCCGCCATCATCGCCAGCCTGCAATGCGAACCCAACAACCTGTGGAATCCGCACGCTGTCCAGGCGGTCACCGAACACTTGGTCAAAACGCTGCGCGTCGATCCCAAGCGCGTTTATCTCACGGGCATCAGCATGGGTGGCTTCGGCACCTGGGAGACCGCTTTTGAGTATCCTGAGACCTACGCCGCCATCGCTCCCATCTGTGGCGGCGCGGGTGTGCGCTGGGTGACAGCGCAGCGCCTCAAGAGCATGCCCTGCTGGATCTTCCATGGCGACAAAGACGGTGCGGTTCCGATCGAGAACAGCCAGAAGATTTACGATGCTCTGAAAAAGATCGACGCGCCGGTCAAATTCACCATCTACCCCGGCGTCGGTCATGATTCGTGGACTCAGACTTATGCCAATCCCGAGTTCTGGAGCTGGTTGTTTGAGCAGAAGAAGCCATGACAGGCGGCAGGTTCGGCGGGCGTTTGATCTCCCATGATCCGACCTCTCCTTCCGCTACTCCTTGCCACCTCATTGCAGGCTCAGGTGCTGCCCGGCACCCAGCCGCTGGAGCCGAATCCCGATTTCTCCGCCACCATGGTGGCGGGGATCGACAAGATGGCGCTGCGGCTCATTGAGCAGTCGAAGGCGGGTCGCAAGCCGACCCGCGAGAAATTGAAGGTCATCCTCGGAGCGGTGGACGAGCGGCTGCCCATCACGGCGCTCGAACTGGTTGGTGACACCTCGACTCCGGCGCTCCTGGCGGAAACCGACACTGCACGCATCCTGCGGGTGCGCTGGCCGGTGTTTGATGGCGTGCATGGGGAAGGCATTCTGATTCAGCCGAAAGACAAGCCGGTGGCACGGGTGATCTACATCCCGGATGCCGACACCGATCCCGAGAAGCTGGCGAATGACGCCATGCTGGCCTACAGCGGCTGCGAGATCGTCATTCCTGCACTCATCAGCCGCAGCAGCGAGTTCAGCACCAATGACAAGTTTGGGGTGAAAACGAACGTGCCGCACCGCGAGTGGATCTACCGCCAGTCGTATGAGCTGGGGCGTCACATCATCGGCTACGAAGTGCAGAAGATGCTTTCCTTGGTCGATTACTTCGGCACGCAGCCGAAGCTGCCGCTGCTCGTGGCCGGCCTCGGCGAAGGCGGCCTGATCGCCATGTACTCCGGGGCCATCGACGAACGCATCAGTTCGGTCTATGTCTGGGGCTGTTTCGAGCCGCGTGAAGGCGTATGGGCCGAGCCGATTTACCGCAATGTGTTCAATCTGCTGCGGGACTTTGGCGACGCCGAGGTGGCGTCCCTCATCGGGCCGCGCCCCCTCGTGGTGCAAAACCTCGGCTTCCCGAATGTCCAAGGGCCGCCAGCGGCGAAGCAGGGGGAACGCAACATCGCCGCGCCTGGAAAGATCTCGAAACCCACGCTTGAGGCCGTAAAGGCCGAAGTCGCCCGAGCCAAGGCACTCGTGCCCGGTGACTGGCTGATGCTGGCCACGGAAGAGCATGGCCTGAAGGAAGTGGTCGCTCATCTGCTGCCACCCGAAGTCGCCGGGCAGCTCGTGAAGCGGATCGAGCCAATCATGCCGCAGAAAAACGAGGAGCGTGCCCAGGTGGATGCCACACGCCAGAAGCGCATGGTTCGTGAAATGGAAACGTTCACGCAGCGCCTGCTGGTGAGCACCGAAATGGAGCGTAAAGCTCTGTTTTGGGACAAGCTGCCGCTCAAATCGGTGGCCGAATTTGAAAAACACACCGCCGGCGAACGCGACCGCTTTTGGAATGAAGTCATCGGCCGCCTGCCAGACCCGAATCTACCGGTGAACGCCAAAAGCCGCTTCGTGCGTGAAACGGACAAGGTCACGATCTATGAAGTGACCATGGACGTGTGGGAAGATGTCTTTGCTTGGGGCTGGCTTTGCCTGCCCAAAGACCTCAAGCCCGGCGAAAAGCGCCCCATCGTCGTCTGCCAGCACGGTCTGGAGGGCCTTCCGGAAGACACCATCACCACGGATGAAACCCAGCGCGCCTACGCGGCCTACAAAGCCTTTGCCCTCCGCCTCGCCGAGCAGGGGTTTGTCACTTTCGCCCCCCACAATCCGTATCGCGGCAAAGATGCCTTCCGCACCTTGCAGCGAAAGCTCAATCCGCTGGGGCTCACTCTTTACAGCGTCATCAACGGCCAGCACCAGCGCATTCTGGAGTGGCTGAAAGCACAGCCGTTTACTCAGCCGGACAAAATTGCCTTCTACGGACTCAGCTACGGGGGCAAATCCGCCATGCGCACGCCTGCCGTGCTCAAAGACTACTGCCTGAGCATCTGCAGCGGCGACTTCAATGAATGGGTGCGCAAGTGCGTGAGCACCGACATGCCCATGAGCTACATCCACACCCACGAGTATGAAATCTGGGAGTGGAACATGGGTCGTACTTTCAACTATGCCGAAATGGCCGCGCTCATTGCGCCAAGGCCGTTCATGGTCGAGCGCGGCCATAACGACGGTGTGGGCGTGGATGAATGGGTGAACTACGAATTCGCCAAGGTTCGCCGCCTCTACAACAAGCTCCTCATCGGTGACCGCACAACCATCGAGCACTTCGATGGACCGCACACCATTCATGGGGTGGGGACGTTTGATTTCCTGAAGGAAAAGCTCGCGTGGAAGTAATTTCATCCATTTAAACGAGCCGCCCCACCCGCCTCCCCGAACCCGGCAAAGGCTTAGGTGCTTTTGAATCAACTGCCAAGGGATGGCAGAGGCGTTCCCCTTATGGTGTCGCGCGATGAGCGTGACCAATTTTTTGAAGAAGCCTGTATTCTCCCTGCCGGCGCGCCAGGAGCTGCCCAATTTGCGGCATTTTTTCAGGCGTCTTTGGCTCATCTTTGGCGGTGCAGCGGTGCTGCTGGTGCTAAGTTTCATCGTGTTTGAGAGCATCGGCTCCAGTCTGGAGCGGGAGCGTGCGGCCAGTGTGAGCGCCGTCAATCTGCTGGGACGGCAGCGTACAGACAGCCAGGTGCTCAGCCGGTTGATGCTGCAGGCGGAGAGCAGCAAGCAGCCCCTGCAAACCTATTACCTCGGACGCATTGATCTGGTGTGGGGTCTCATGAAAACCTGCGAAGAGTCCATCCAGTCTGCGACATTGGTGCCGCATGCCACGGGAGCGCAACTGGCAGACATCCAAGGAAAGCTGAAACAGGCCCACGAAGATTTCTTGAAGGTAGCCAGAGTGATGAAAAAAGTCTACCCCCGCAGCGAGGCCACCACGACGCTGCTGCGCGGAATGGGGGAGACGCTGACTGAAGGGTGTGACGCCCTGGCGGGTTCCCTGGACCAAGCAGCACAAAAGATCATTCTTGTGAACGCCGACATCAATGAGCACATCCGCGAGCTGGGCTGGCTGCAAATTGCAGTGACTGGAGGGATCGCCCTGATTACCGCCTTGCTGCTGACGCGCGGCCAGATTTCCACCATGGAGCGGCTGATCGACACAAGCCTGCGGGTTCAGGAGCTCACGTATCTGCAGAATGCCGTGCTGGAGAGCGCGGCCTGCGGCATTGTGAGCATGAACACCAAGGGCATGATCGCCACGTTCAACTGTGGTGCTGAAAAGCTCACGGGCTACTCGCGGCAGGAGGTGGTGGGCAGCCTCACTCCGGAACTGTTCCATGACGCGCCGGAAATGGATCGCATGGCGGCAGACCTCACGCGGGAAACGGGCTCGGCTGTCGCCCCCGGATTCGAGGTGTACGTGGCCTATGCCAACTGCGGCATCATCCGTGAACGTGAGTGTACGTATGTGCGCAAGGATGGCAGCCGCGTGGCGGTGTCCCTGAGCATGACGGCCATGCTGGATGATGATGGGGAGATCACCGGCTTCCTCGGCATCGTAACCGACATCACTGAGAAGAAAAAGCTGGAGCAGCAGTTCCTCCGCGCCCAGCGCATCGAAAGTGTGGGCACGCTGGCGGGCGGCATCGCCCATGACCTTAACAACGTGCTAACGCCCATCATCATGTCGATTGAGCTGCTGCGTCTCACCCACACGAATGAACGCACGCTCTCCATCCTTTCCAGCATTGAAGGCAGCGCCAGACGCGGAGCGGACCTCGTACGGCAGATCCTCACCTTTGCGCGGGGTGTCGAGGGCAAGCGCACGGAGCTGCGTGCCGGTCCGCTCGTCAAGGACATCCAGCACTTTGTCCAGGACACCTTTCCCAAGAACATCGGCTGCATCAGCAAACTGCCTGACGACCTGCCTTCGTTCCTGGGGGATCCCACGCAGCTTCATCAGATCTTGCTCAATCTGTGCGTGAATGCGCGTGATGCCATGCCCGATGGTGGAACGCTGACCATCACCGCAGACTGTCTTGTCCTGGATGAAGCGGGAGCCGCCCTGCAAATGGACGCAAAACCCGGCCCTTATGTAACCCTCAGTGTGAGTGATACCGGCAGTGGCATCCCGCAGGAGGTGGTGGACAAAATTTTCGACCCATTCTTCACCACCAAGGCGATCGGCAAAGGCACGGGCCTCGGTCTGTCCACGGTGCTGAGCATCACCAAAAGCCACGGAGGCTTCGTCACAGTCTCCAGCAAGCCCGACGAGGAGACCATTTTCACCATCTGTCTGCCTGCCATCCCAAACACGGGCACGTGCTTCCAATCCCTGCCCGCCGAAGCGGCCCCGATGCCGCTTGGCAGGGGCGAGCTGATTCTGATCGTGGATGATGAGGAAGCCATTCGCACGACCACCCGCCAGACTTTGGAAGCGCTGGACTACCGCACGCTGGTGGCTGCCAATGGTGCGGAGGCCGTGGCGCTCTACACCCAGCACAACACGGAGATTGCCGTCGTGCTGACGGACATGATGATGCCGGTCATGGACGGCCCGGCGACCATCCAGATGCTTCAGCGAATCAACCCTGATGTGAAAATCATCGCGGCCAGTGGCGTCTCCCATCTGGGTGCCCCCGCCAAGGTGGCCGAGATGGGTGTGAGGCATTTTCTGCCCAAGCCCTACACCGCCCAGACGGTGATGACGACGCTGCACCTGGTGATCAACGAGGCGGACACGTGGCGGGAGGCGCCGATCAACAGCATGACATTATGAAAAGCAGGCCGGCTTAGCTTTTCATGGTCGCCGTGGAAAGCACGGGCTGGATGTGATGCTCAGAAACAAGGGTGACGAGGAGATTGTTCACCATTGTGGATTTGGAAGCCGGGTCGAGCTGCACAATGCCGTCAGTCTCAAGCTTGCGCAGCGCCATTTCGACCATGCCGATGGCACCATCCACAATGATCTGACGTGCGGCGAGAACCGCCTGAGCCTGCTGACGGCGCAGCATGGCCTGGGCGATTTCCGGGCTGTAGGCGAGATGGCTGAGCTGCGCCTCCAAAACCTCGATGCCAGCCACCTCCGTGCGTTCCGCCAGTTCCGCACGAAGCTGGCGGGCGACGTCCACCGGATGGCTGCGCAGGGCAATCTCACCCGGCGCATGAGGTTCGTAGGGGAAAAGGTTGGAGAGATGGCGCAGGGCCGTCTCACCCTGCAGATGAACGAAGCTGTTGCAGTTCTCGACGGCAAAGGTCGCCTTGGCGGAGTCCACCACACGCCAGACGATGACCGCCGCGATTTCAATGGGGTTGCCATGGGCATCGTTGACCTTGAGCTGCTCGCTCTGGAAGTTGGCTATTTTAAGGGAGATCTTCTGCCTGCTGGCGAAGGGGTTGATCCACCAGAATCCGTTCTGGACGAGGCTGCCGCTGTATTTGCCAAAGAAGGTGAGGACCACGGCTTCGTTGGGAGAAACAATGACGAAACCTTTCAGCAGCAAGAACCCAAGAACGGCAGCAGGAACCGTCAACAAGGGGATGGACTCGGGGAACTTGTAAAAGAGGAAGGCCACCAGTCCGATGGCCGCGAGGATGACAAGGATGCCGGGAATGGCGAAGGCGTTGCGTTCTTTCATGGTTGTTTGAGCTTTCTGAATGAACTGAATCCGTGGCAGAGAGGGCCGTCACTGAGAATATTTCGGAGATTTTCCACCCGGCTGGGCCGCCACAGCCCGTTTGCATTCGCTGCATCGTCCGCTAGGCTGAGGACGTAACCCAACGCGCTATGCAAACACCCAAAATCACCGCCTACCTGAAAACCTACTGCGGCTGGAGCGAAGGCGTCCGTGCCATCTTCCGCAAATACGATCTCCCTTTTGAAGAGAAGGACATCATCAAGAATCCGGCCTTCCGCTGGGAAATGGAACAGAAGAGCGGCCAGCCCCTTTCTCCCTGTGTGGAAATCAATGGCACCATGCTCGCAGACATCAGCGGCGCCGAAGTGGAAGCCTGGATGAGTGACAACGGCCTGCTCGAAAAGAACGAGGCTCCGGCCGATGCGCCGACCAATTCCGCCTGCACCGATGCGCAGCACGCCGCCATGGCAGCAGGCCAGGTGGGCACTTTGAAATTCGTGGGCTGATCCAGCATGCGTTCCCGGCTTTTCCTTCTTGGGCTGGCGGTTTCACTTGCCGCCTGCAACACCGTTTATTATGCGGCTTGGGAAAAGCTGGGCTACGAAAAGCGTGACCTGCTCAAGAGCGCGGTCAAAAAAGCCCGCGGCGAGCAAAAGGAGGCCGGGGAGCAGTTTCAGGATGCGCTGACCCAGCTTAAAAAGCTGACGAATTACAACGGCGGCAATCTCGAGTCTGCCTACAACCGCTTCAAAGGCGAGTACGAGGACTGCGAAGCCCAGGCCAGCCGGGTGCGCAGCCAGATTCGTGAGGTGGACACGGTGGCGCGGGATCTCTTCCGCGAGTGGGAAAACGAAATCCGCCAGTATGACAATGCCTCCCTCGCCGCCGACAGCCGTCGCAAGCTGGCGGAAACCCGCAGCCGCTTTGAGCCGCTGTCGCGTTCACTGCACGCGGCCGAAGGAACGATGGAACCCGTGCTGCGCCAGTTTCATGACCAGGTGCTTTACCTGAAGCATAATTTGAATGCGGCGGCTATCGGCTCGCTGCGCGGTACGGCGGACAACATTCAGGGCGACATTCAACGGCTGCTGGATCAGATGAACCGGTCGATTGCGGAGGCGGACCGGTTTATTCAAACACTGTAAGCGCGACCGCGACGGCCTGCGACGACGGCAAGAGCCAGGAACAGCAGGAGAGCGCGGGAGGGTTCGGGAACAGCGGTGGTAAGCAGGATGCCTGTGGTGTAAATCTGGCTGAGGTCCCATTGCAGTCCGCTGCCAAGATCGGGGAGGTCAAAAGATGCGAAGGTGCCAGTGATTGGCGCGCTGAGGTTTGTCCAATCGAAGAGCTGCCATTGATCATTCGCGGTGAAACCGGTGAGGTTGTTCGCATTGGAGACTTTGAGGATCGTGCCGGTGCCCAGATTGAGAGTACCACTCACCGCGAGAAGGTCGGCCGCGCCGGGAGTGTGCGTGTTGTCCTGGCCGACACCTGAGAACAGATCGAGGATGATGGTGGAATTCTGATCCAGACTGAGGGTGCCGGTGCCGGAGGTGACGAGCTGGAGAACACCAGCGCTGGCGGCGGAAGGAATGCCCACACTGAGCGTGCCGCCCTGGAGGGTGATGGACTTGTCCACAGCGGCGGCAATGCGCCCGCTGCCTCCGAGAGTGGCGCCTGCGGCCACGGTCACTGCGCCCGTGCCGGTCGCGGAGCCAGTCATGGTCGAATTTCCGACCAACAGAGTGCCGGCGGTTACTGTAGTACCGCCGCTGTAGGTGCTGGCTCCGGTGATGATCCAAGTGCCAGAGCCGGCTTTTTCGAGTTTCACGCCCGGGGCGGTGGGCGCGGAGGTGGCATCTCCCATGCCAGCGATGGAGTTGTCGCCTGTATTAGTGCCGCCCAGGATCAGGGTGCGCTGGGCGGTATTTTTGCCGCCGGCGGTGAAGGCGGTGGTGAACTTGACCGTTCCCGTCCCGGTGTTCTCGATGGTGCCGTTGACGAAGGTGGTGTTGGTGATGGTGCCGGCATTGGTCAGACTGACGACTCTGTTCGTCACTGAATCGGTGCTGCCGATGTAGCGCAGCGTGCCAGAAACAGTGCTCCCGGCGGCTGCCCCCAGGCCAGTCGCCAGGTCGATGATGGAGCTGGCAGCATCAAAGTCTCCGGTGCCCAAGGAACTGACGGATCCGGTGTCGGCCAGCTTTTCAACTTCGAGGGCCTGCGTCGTGATGGTGGTCTTGCCCGCAAAGGTGTTGTTGGAACCAAGCTGGAGAGTGCCATCATAGACCGTGAGACTGAGGTTGTTCTCATACAATCCTGTGCCGCCGATGATGCCTTTGCGAAAGTCACGGACCACATTGGCCTTATGGAGGGTGAAGGTGGAGAGGACGGAGGAGCCGCCCACGACCGCGTTCGTGGTGCCGCTTCCTTCGATGACAAGCCCGCCCCACAGATTGACCGCGGAGGTCCCGCTGCCAATGACCAGCTTTGCGCTGGTGGTGCCCGTTCCCAGGTAAAAGTCAGCGGCGGAATACACCGGATAGAGGAGGGTGGTGCCGCCCGCGAGCGTGGAGACGAACTGCAGAACGCCTTCCTGGATGCGTGTGCCGCCATTATAATAGGCAGTGCCAAAGGTACCCTGATTGTAGATGACGCCGGCCTCGATGATGACGGTGCCCAGGCCGGATTTGACGAGGGTGGTCACGGCCGGAGTGGTCGCGGCACTGTTGGTAATCCGGGAGCTGATGCGGAGAGAGCCCAGGGTATTGTTCTGGATGATGATGAGTTCCGAGGCTCCCGAGGGGGCTCGAAGCGCCCCGACGGAGATGAGGACATCGTTGGCTCCCACGTCAGGGGTGACGAGGATGCCGCCGGTGGTCAGGTAGTTCGTTCCATTGTTCGTATCTGACAAAGTGGTGAGGCCGCCAGTGTTGGTATTGAAGCGCAGGCTGGCCACGGAGGTGTCTGCACTGATGGTCGCACTGGCGGTGATATCTGCATTGCCGCTGACGCTGCTGGTCGTGTAGCCGCCGCTGATGGTGGACAGGCCGACGATGTTTTTGGAGGCGTTGGCGGTCGCGGCCCAATCATTAAGGCCGACGGTGGCGTAGGCGACCCCGCCGGTGCCCGTGAGCAGCGCGTTTGCAGTGCCTGAAGTGGTGGTGAAACCAGCGAGGGTCGTGCTGTCAAACTGCACAATGGTTCCCGAAGCGCGAGAGATGGTGGTGAAGTTGACATTGACGCTGGTGGCGTTGTTTTGATCGACCGCCATGCGGTACTTTCCGGCGGTCGTGAAAGTCAATGTGGTGAAGGCCTGGCTGTTGACGGTCGCAGTCTTGCCCGTAACGCGAAGGGTGGAACCATTGCTCATAGATAGTGCGCCGACGGTAGTGGTGCCGGTATAAAGAATGTTGGTGGCGGGGGCGGCCAGCCCGCTGAAATTCAACTGAAGCGTGCCATTGGAAATGGTGGTGATGCCGCCTGCGGTGCTGCTGCCGCTGAGGGTGAGTGTTCCAGTTCCATCCTTGAACAAGATGGGAGTAGTGCCGGTGATGGTCCCGGTGATCTCCGTGTTCCCAGCTCCAGAAAAATAGAGGGCGATATTGGAGGTCTGAGCGACAATGCCACCGCTCAAGGTCAGCAGTCCGAGGTCAGAGGCGATGCGCGTGGATGACTGGGCGCGAAGCACACCGGTGATGATGTTGTTGTCGCTCAGGCTGCGGATCGCCCCATCCAAGGCGATGCCGTGGCCGTTGATCTGAATGCCTTCCGCCAGGGTGATGCCGCCAGAAATATTAAGCGAGGCACCGGTCATGATTTTGGTGAGACTGGCGGAGGCGGCGGCCACCCCCAGCGCGGCATTGCTGCGCACCTCCAGGACACCGCTGTTGACGATGACATGGCCGGAGAAGTCGTTGGCTCCGGTGAGGATCGTTCGGCCGGTGCCATTGAGGATCAAGGTGGTGGCCCCCGACCCGTTGTTCCTGATGAGCGAGTTGATGATCAGACTGCCAGTGGCGGAGAGATTGGTGAGGTAGAGCTCTCCCGCCACATTGGTGGCTGTGCCGCCGGCCGTTAAAACACTGCTGTCTCCCAGGGCGCCCACGGTGAAGTCTTGGGCGCCCTTGATCATCTGGATGCCGCCCAGAGCGGCGAGGCGCAGCGTGTTCCCATTGCCTATGTTGAGCGTTCGGGCGCTGCCGAAATCCGTCATGGAAATGGTGGCAATGTTGGTGGTGCCGGAAGCAGTGACAGCGCCGGTGGAGGTGGCGGATACACGAAGATTGGCCGTGGCGGCATACCCTGGTAGCACGCCAATGGAAGTGCCTGTCACGTAGTCGAGGTCTCCGGTGTAGAGCGACACTTTGCCGGCGACGAGAGAGGCCCAGCCGGCATTCACCCCATCCCCAGCGATGTAGGTGGCCCAGGGGCCGAGAAAGGTGTCAGACAATCCGCCATAAGTGGCGGTGATGCTGCCGCTGGCCGGCCCTTTGATCGCAAGGGAGGTGAAGGCCGAGCGGGTGATCGCGCCGAGGTTGAGAGTGGCGGTGCCACCGACGTCCGAAATGACTTCCACTCCGGTGCTGCCCTGCTGCAGGATGAGCCCGGAAAAGGTCTGGCTGTTGGTCTCCCCTGCGGCACCGATCATTTTCAAGGTGGTCGCGGAAGCGGTGCCGCCGACGAGGGTCAGCGTGTTGGCCGTGACGTTGTTGTAGAAGATGTTGTTTTCCGGGGCCGTGGCGGAGGCGAAATTCAACACATTCACCCCGCCTTCCCCCGTATCGCTGGTGCTGAGCAGGCTCGTCAAAGTGCCAAAGGTGGTGGTGCCGGTGTAGTTGCTGGCGCCCGAGTAGGTCATGGTCACCAACGCGGTGGAATTGGCGGCAACTGTGGCGCTGCGCCAGAAATTTTTACTGCCCCCGGCGGTCTCAGTGATGGCGGCGGTGATGGCCGTGGACACCACATTGACGCTGGTGTGAAACCGCGCATTTGCACTGAGGGTGATGGTGCCTGAAAAGATATTGCCAGAACTGTCCACACGAATGGCAGGCACGGAGGCATTGGTGCCTGCGATGGTGACGGGTGTGGAGAAAATGGCATTGGTCACGCTGAAATAAATCGTGGAACCGGTTTCCACGACGATGCTCGACAGACCGGTGATGTTCGCCGGACGGAGGACAGCAAAAACGCCGCCCCCTGCGGCTGAGCTTTTGAGGGTGAGTGTTCCCGTCAGGCTGGCATTGACGCCTGCCAGGTCAAAGAAGGCCTGCGCGGTGCCATCCGCCTTGGCCACCGTCAAGTCCTTGCCGATGACCGGCACATAAAAGCGCACGTATCTGCCGCTGCTATTGGAGGCGTTGGTTGAAATGTTGATGGTGGCGCCGTCGCCGAAGTTCACCGAGCCCGCACCCGAGAACTGAAAGCCGTCTCCCGTGAGCGTGCCATTCAGCGGCAGAAAATTCATGCCTGCCACACTGATGGCCTCATTGACGGTGATAACGGCTCCGCTCGAAGAGGTCAACGAACCGAACTGTGCAATGGCTGTCGGGTCCCATGCCTGGTTTTGCATCGTGACGCCATTGTACCACGTCATATTGGAAGACAGTGCATTCCAAGTGCCGGCCACGTTGTCGATCGTTCCAACAGTGGACGGCGTGCCGTCCCAGGTGAGCAACGCGGGGTCGGCGTGCACGGATGTGCCGGGGGACAGCCACAAGCATGGCACTAACAACAAGGAGCATGAAAGACGCATTAGAGAGAGCGGGGGTTATTTCTCTCCAAGCAGAAAACTCTCCCATGCATGACGCCCAGACTGCACTGGTCATAATAATACCACTATTAGGCAGTATCAATTTCAGCGTGCCCAGCCCTAAAGGCTGTCATCACCCCATTGCTGATGATTGCGAAATTTTCCACCGTGAGCTCGCAGGCAAGTCGGCAAAAAAAAGCCCCCCCGCTTTGCAGCAGGAGGGCTTCGCAACCATCAGGAAAGAAAGATCAGGCTTTGATCATGCCGTGAGGGTCGATGACGTACTTGCGTGCCGCGCCCTTGTCGAAGTCGGTATAGCCCTTCGGTGCGCCCTTCAGCGAGATCACCTGCACGTTGGTGGCCTTGGCGATTTTGATCTTGTCGTGCAGGATGGCCATCATGAGGCGGCGGTGGTACTTCATGACCGGGCACTGGCCGGTGACGAAGGTGTGGCTCTTGGCCCAGCCGAGACCGATGCGGATGGAGAGGCTGCCGACCTTGGCGGCTTCGTCCACAGCGCCGGGATCTCCCGTGACGTAGAGGCCGGGGATGCCGATGGCACCGCCTGCCTTGGTGATTTCCATGACGCTGTTGAGCACCTGGGCGGGCACTTCCTTGCTGTGATTGTGGCCGCAGCCGCGGGCCTCAAAGCCCACGCAGTCGATCGCGCAGTCCACTTCAGGCACGCCGAGGATGTTTTCGATCTGCTCCTGCACGGAGGCGCTCTTGGAGACGTCCACGGTTTCGCAGCCGAAGCGGCGGGCCTGAGCCAGGCGCTCCTTGTTTAAGTCACCGACGATGACCACAGCGGCACCGAGCAGGTGGCAGGAGGCCGCGCAGGCGAGGCCGACGGGACCAGCCCCAGCGACGTAAACGGTCGCTCCCGGGCCGACTCCGGCTGAGACTGCACCGTGATAGCCCGTGGGGAAGATGTCGGAGAGGAGAGTGAGGTCCTTGATCTTGGCCATGGCCTGATCGCGGTCCGGGAACTTCAGGAGGTTGAAGTCGGCATAGGGAACCATGACGTACTCGGCCTGGCCGCCAACCCAGCCGCCCATGTCCACATAGCCATAGGCCGCGCCGGGGCGGGCAGGGTTCACATTGAGGCAGATGCCGGTCTTGCCTTCCTTGCAGTTCGCGCAGCGTCCGCAGGCGATGTTGAAGGGCACGCTCACGATGTCCCCCTTCTTGATGAACTCCACATCCCGGCCGGTCTCGATGACTTCGCCGGTGATTTCATGGCCGAGGATCAGCCCCTGGGGAGCGGTGGTGCGGCCACGGACCATGTGCTGGTCCGATCCGCAGATGTTGGTACTGACGACTTTGAGAATGACTCCGTGATGGCATTTACGCTTTTGTTCGCGCAGCTCCAGCTTGGGGAAATCAATGCTTTGGACCTCTACCTTTCCCGTGCCCATGTAGGCGACACCATGATTGCTTGGCATAATATTGTGTGGTTGTGGTTGGTTGAATTTAGGGGATTCCCGGTCATGCTAGTCAGAACGGGCAGATAACGTCAATCCTCGTTGAGGAAAAACGCCGAACGCCAGGAGTGAGCGGTGCAGGGGCCGGGAAAGGCTGACGCCGCCGGGACAACTAAACGAATGGCTCCATCTGCTCTTTCGGATTGCCTGCCCGCGAGCAGCCCTCCACAATGCGCATGCATGAAAATTACATCACTCGCATTGTCCCTTCTGCTGCTGGCCTCCACCGCTCTACGCGCTCAGACGCCGGCTCCAGCCGTCAAACCAGAGGCCCCGGCTGTCGTCATGCCACCGCAGCCACCGGATGTCCCTGCGGAGAAGTATGGCAAGGACGGCAAGATCAATCCTGGCTTCATCGCCTCCCACGAGAAGTTCGTGAACATCGCCAAGGAGGGCAAGGCTCAGCTAGTGTTCCTGGGCGACTCCATCACCGCCGGATGGGCGGGCAACGGCAAGGAGGTCTGGGCGAAAGCTTTTGCCGGCTACACCCCGGCCAACTTTGGCATCGGCGGTGACCGCACGCAGCATGTGCTGTGGCGCATTCAGAACGGAGAGCTTGAGGCTCCCCTCAAGCCCAAGGCCGTGGTGCTCATGATTGGCACGAACAATGTCGGATCGGATTCCGCCGAAGGCATTGCCAAAGGCGTGACCGCCATCGTGGAAACCATCCGCGCCAAGCAGCCGCAGGCCAAAATCCTCCTGCTCGCCGTCTTCCCACGGGGCGACAAACCCACGGGCAAACTCGGTGCTGCCAACGACAAGCTCAAGCAGGTCAATGCGATCATCTCGAAGCTTGATGACGGAAAAAACGTCGTCTTCCTCGACATCGGCAGCAAGTTCCCCCAGCCCGAGGGCGCGCTGACCAAGGAGATCATGCCCGACTTCCTGCACCTCTCCCCTGCCGGATATCAAATCTGGGCCGATGCCATTGGTCCAAAGCTGGCCGAGCTGATGAAGTAATCAGCCCCGTCATTCCCGGCCACGGATTCATCTGGCGCCGCCGAACCCTGCGTGCATAGGAATGCCATGCCCCAGCCCGTCATCCTTTCCGACATTGGCAAAGTCCTCATCGACTTTGATTTCAGCATCGCCGCCCGCCGGCTGGCGGAGCGCTGCGATCATCCGGCGGAGACGGTGCTGACGCTGTTTGATGGCATCAAAGGTCCGTATGAGGTGGGTGACATGGATGACGCCGACTTTGTGCGGCAGGGCATGGCGCTGACGGGGTTCCGCGGCACGTCGGCAGAATTTGCCGCCATCTGGTGCGAAATATTTGCCCAGAATGAACCCATGCACCAGACGCTGGGCGCGCTGGCCGGCAGGCTGCCCATGCACCTGCTCTCCAACACGAATGAGCTGCACAAAAGCTACTTCCTGCGCGAGTTTTCGATCTTCCAGCACTTCCAGGACGGCGTGTATTCACACACCGCCCGCTGTGCCAAGCCGGGGGAGGAGATCTTTCTCAAGACCGCCGCACAGCTGGACCTGGATCCCGCCCGCACGTTTTACATCGACGATCTGGAGGCCAACATTGCCACGGCGAAACGCCTGGGTTTCCGGACATTTCACTACAGTTTTGTGAAACATCCGCAGCTTGAGGCGGAGCTCAACGAATGGCTGGCGGCTCAGGGCATTGGTTGACGGGCGCGAATACCTGTCATAACCAGTACGCGCTGCCGTTCGTATCACCTGTGTGGCATGAAAAGCATGCACGACTAATTCCATGAAATGCGACGTTTGCGAGAATGAGGCCACCGTGTTCCTCACCCAGATCATCAACGGTCAGATGACCACGGTGAATCTGTGTGAAACCTGCTCGAAGGCCAAAGGCGTGACCGAGGAGACCGGCTTCGGTCTTGCCGAGGCATTTCTGAGCCCCTCCCACCGAACCGAGTCGGACACGATGGAAATCGTGTGCGATGCCTGCGGCTTCACGGCTTCACAGCTGAAAAAAATCGGCCGCATGGGCTGCCCGGAATGCTACGCCGCCTTCCGCGACGGGCTGGACGGCCTGCTGCGCAACATGCACAAGGGAACCCGCCATGTGGGCAAGCGCCCGAGCCATCTCAGTGCCGTCACGCCGCAAATGCTGCCCCGGCAGCGGACGGCTCCTTTGAAGGACGCCCCTCCGCCACCTCCGGTGGCGCCTCCCGCAGCACCGCCGCCTGACGTGGCCAAGCTCCGCGCGGAACTCGATCTGGCCGTGAAGGAGGAACGCTACGAGGACGCAGCCCGATTGAAATCCGAGATCGAAAGTCTCCAGCCCAAGGCTTCCAAATGAAGGATGCCGCAGGTGGAATCATCCTTCCGCGTCATTCAACGCGTATCCCTTTTGCAACGTCCAACTTCGTAATCTCATGATGCGTTTTGCCACCCTGATCAAGAACCCCGCCGACTGGATGAAAGGCGCGGGTCCGCATTCCGACGTGGTCATGACCTCGCGGGTGCGCCTTGCTCGCAATCTCCGTGGCTACCCCTTCCCCGGCTTCAGTCAGGAGCGCCAGCGCATCGAACTGCTGGAGCGGGCACGCCCGGTGGTGGAAGAACTGCCCGAAATGCGGGACGGCTACAGCGAGGACTACACCGAGCTGAGCAAGATCCGCAAACAGGTGCTGGTGGAGCGCCACCTCGTGAGCCGTGAGCATGCGGCGCGGTCCTCCGGCTGTGCCGTCGTGGTGGACCGCAAGCAGAGCATCTCCATCATGATCAATGAGGAAGATCATTTCCGCATTCAGGGCATCCGACCCGGGCTGAACCTCGCCAGCGCCTTTGAGGTGGTGGACCGTGTGGACACGGAGCTGGAAAGCCTGCTGCCCTATGCCTTTGACCCCAAGCTGGGCTACCTGACCGCCTGCCCAACCAATCTCGGCACGGGCATGCGCGCCTCCGTGATGCTGCACCTGCCGGCGCTGGTGCTCACGGAGCAGATCAACCCGGTGATCAAGGCCATTGGCAAGATCGGCCTGGCTGTGCGCGGCCTTTACGGCGAAGGCACCGAGGCCCTGGGCAACCTGTTCCAGATTTCCAACCAGCACACGCTGGGCGAGGCGGAGCCGGAAATCATCGCCCAGATCGAAAAAGTCATCGAAGGCGTGGTGCGCTCCGAAGTGACGGCACGCGCCAAGCTCAAGGAGGACCACCAGACCATGCTGCAAGACCAGATTGGCCGAGCTTTCGCCATTCTGCGGTATGCGCACATCCTGACCTCCAAAGAGGCACTGAATCTGCTTTCCATGCTGCGTCTCGGTGCAGATCTCGACCTTGTCGGAAACTGCGACCGCAGCCTGATCGACATGCTTCTGCTTGAAATTCAACCTGCGCATCTGCAGCTCAATGCTGCGCGTGAATTGTCCCCTGAAGAGCGTGACAGCATGCGCGCTGATTTAACCCGCACGCGGTTGCAATCCATCGACGGCCCGGGTAGTTTTCCCCCATCACAATCTAACAACGGAGGCCCAGCCTCCCCCACAAATGATGAATAATTTCACTCCACGCGCCCAACAGGTGCTGGCCCTTGCCCGCAAGGAGGCCGACCGCTTCAACCATAATTACGTCGGGACGGAGCATCTCCTGCTCGGCCTCATCAAACTCGGCCAGGGGGTCGCGGTCAATGTTTTGACCAAGCTCGGCCTCGACCTCGAAACCGTGCGCATGCAGGTCGAGCAACAGGTGGGCTCCGGCCCTGAGACCAAGATGGTCGGCAACATCCCCTACACCCCGCGGGTGAAGAAGGTGCTGGCCCTGGCCTCCAAGGAAGCCAAGGCGTTGAACCACAGCTATGTCGGCACGGAGCACATCCTGCTCGGCCTCCTGCGCGAAGGCGAAGGCGTGGCCGCCCAGGTGCTGCGCAATCTCGATGTGAACCTCGACAAGGCGCGCAGCGAGATCCTCAAGGAACTCGACCCCAACTTCTCCTCCCAGAACGAAGAGGAAGAGGAGGAAAGCGAACCCGTCAATCCTACCGGCAACACGCCTGCAGGTGACAAGAAGAAGAATGAGAAGACCCCGGCCCTCAAGGCCTTCGGTCGTGACCTCACCGAACTTGCCATCAAGGGCGAGATGGACCCCGTCATCGGCCGCTCGGAAGAAATCGCCCGCGTCATCCAGATCCTTTGCCGCCGCACCAAGAACAACCCGGTGCTCATTGGTGAAGCCGGCGTCGGCAAGACCGCCATCGTCGAAGGCTTGGCCCAGGAAATTGCCGCTGGCAACGTCCCTGAGATCCTGCGCGACAAGAAAGTTATCACCCTTGACCTCGCCCTGATGGTCGCCGGCACGAAGTATCGCGGCCAGTTTGAAGAGCGCATCAAGGCGGTGATGGATGAAATCCGCCGCAACAAGAACGTCATTCTCTTCATCGACGAGCTGCACACGATCGTGGGTGCCGGCGGGGCAGAAGGCGCGATGGACGCCAGCAACATCATCAAACCCGCGCTGAGCCGCGGCGAGCTGCAGTGCGTCGGTGCCACCACGCTGAATGAATACCGCAAATACATTGAGAAGGACTCCGCGCTTGAGCGCCGCTTCCAGAGCGTGAAAGTGGAGGAGCCCTCCGTGGAGGACGCCATCCGCATTCTCTTCGGCCTGCGCGGCAAGTACGAGATGCACCACAAGGCGAAGTACAGCGAGGACGCGCTCCGTTCGGCGGTGAATCTCAGCTCCCGCTACCTGCCCTCCCGTTTCCTGCCCGACAAGGCCATCGACATCATGGACGAAGCAGGCTCCAAAGCCCGCATCGCCGCCATGACCCGCCCGCCGGAGCTCAAGGTGATCGAGGCCGAGATCGAGGAGATCCGCGTCGAGAAGGAAGGCTCCATCAAGGAGCAGAATTTCGAGAAAGCCGCCCACCTGCGCGACCGTGAAAAGAACGCGAAGAAGCGTTTTGACGACGTGCTGGAAAGCTGGCGCACCAACAACCAGGAGCGCATCGTGGATGTCACCGAAGAGGACATCATGTCCGTCGTCTCCAAGTGGACGGGCGTCCCGCTTCAGCGCATGGAGCAGGCCGAAGCCGAGAAGCTGCTCAAGATGGAAACCGAGCTCAAGGGCAAGGTCATCGGACAGGACGAAGCCGTCATCGCCATTTCCAAGGCGCTGCGCCGCTCACGTGCCGACCTGAAGGACCCGCGCCGCCCCATCGGCTCCTTCCTCTTCCTCGGCCCCACCGGTGTCGGCAAGACCTTCCTGGCGAAGAACCTCGCCGAATTCATGTTTGGCACCGCCGAGGCGCTGATCCAGATCGACATGTCCGAGTACATGGAGAAGCACACCGCCAGCCGTCTGATCGGTGCGCCTCCCGGGTACGTCGGTTATGAAGAAGGCGGCCAGCTTTCCGAAGCCGTGCGCCGTCGCCCCTACTCCGTGATCCTGTTCGACGAAGTCGAAAAGGCGCACCCAGATGTGATGCACCTCCTGCTTCAGATCCTTGAAGAAGGCCAGGTCACCGACAACTTCGGTCGCAAGATCGACTTCCGGAACACGATCGTCATTCTCACCTCCAACGTGGGCGCTGAAACCATCAAACGTCAGACCAGCCTCGGCTTCATCGCCATGCAGCAGGACATTGCGGACAATGGCAGCATCAAGGACAAGATCACCGAATCCGCGAAGAAGTTCTTCAAGCCCGAGTTCCTCAACCGCCTCGACGACATCGTCATCTTCCGCATGCTCGAGAAAGAGCAGCTCAACAAGATCGTCGATCTCGAAGTCAGCAAGGTGGTCACCCGTCTCAAGAAGAAGAACATCCACATCACGCTGGACGACAGCGCCCGTGAGTTCCTCATGAAGGAGGGTTTTGATCCGCAGTATGGTGCGCGTCCGATGCGCCGTGCGGTGGAGAAAAACATCGAGGATCCGCTGGCCGAACATCTCCTGCGTGGTGACATCCGCGAAGGGGACACCGTCAAGGTCTCCCACGACGAGGAAACCAAGCGCCTCAAATTTGCCGCCGACGCCCGCGAAACCACTGATATTCCGGCTCCGGCCGAGACGCCAGCACCTTAACCGAGAGCGGTCCGCCGGGCTCTGCCTGCCATGATCCGAGCCCTGACTCTCGTTGTCCTCCTTGCCAGCCTCGGCTGGTGGCTGGATCGCGAGCATCAGGCGGGGCGGTTCCAGCGAGTGGATGAGATGTTCCTCGACTTCCTCGTGGCGAATGCGCGGGATCGTTTTGTCCTGACCAGCGATCAGAAGCTTGCTGAGTCGCCGGTGGTCTTTGTGAAAATGCGGGTGGCTGACAAGGCGGAGTACGCCGGCTGGCCCCCGCGTCCGCTCGACTGGCAGATGGTCCTGAAAAGCCTGCAGGCCTATGATCCTGCGGTGGTGGTGGTTCCTGAGACGCTTTTCTGGGGCAACCCCCCGCCGGAATTTGCCAGTGAAGCCGCCCGGGCGCTGCTGCCTATTCCGAGCACCGTCCTCGGAGTTGAGGCACAGCTTGCCACCAGCCCTGACAGACCGGCGTTTCTTGGCGGCCTCGAAGACTCCCTGCCTGTCTTCCAAAAAGTGGAGGGCGGCATCCAGTCCGTGCCTGCGCTGGGTGCATTGATCGCCGCCCCTGATGAACGGATGCGCGCACAGGCGGAGCTCGGCATCGCCATCAGCCGCAAGGAAAAGGAGACGGTGCTGCTGCCCTATGCATTACAGGAAGGCGGCAGGCTCCGCCCCACCGTGCTGGCGCAGGCGCTGGCGCGTTTCACCAAGACCCCCTATGCCAGACACAGGCTGGCGCTGGCGACAGGATCGGGCGCTTATCTGGCCAATGGTGTTTTTGTCAACCTCACCCGCAATGGCGAATGGGTGTGCATGAACAAGCCCGTCGCCGAAGTGAACGCGCTCAATCTGATGACCTCAGAACTCGCCGAAGCACTGTCTCCACAGGACAAGCAACACCTCTCCGGCGGCAAACTCGTGGTGATCGGCACGGATGATGATCAGACCGGGGGGCTGGCCCGACTGCATGCCGTGGCGCTGGCCGAAATTCTGGCCATGCCGCGACTGCGCCTGCTACCAGCGTGGGCGCAATGGATCGTCTGGGGCGTCGCCGGTCTGGCGGGAGCCTGCCTGGTGCTGTTTGTGCCACGCAAGAAGACCCTTCTGCTGGGGGGGCTGTGCATCTTCGTTGCCCTGGTGATCTGCTTCCAGACCTTCCAATCCAGCCTCATCTGGTGCCCGCCCACGATTCCCGCCGCTTTGCTCGCTGTTTCTGCGGTGTTTGCCCGTGTCGCAGGGCGCAGGAAGGCCTGAAGGATGAAGTTACTCCTTGTGGAACACTGGCAAGCCCCTAGTGTCGGCCTCCCCTCCCCCAAAAAAATATCGCATGCGTTTTCGCAACCTGACCCGCCGACGTGAGATCGGTGCCAATTCCTACCTCCTCGAAGCCGGGGACCACCGCGTCGTGCTGGACGCCGGCATGCACCCGAAACGTGCAGGCCATGAAGCCCTGCCGGATTTCAGCGTGGTGCCGCATAAATCTGCCAACGCCGTGATCATCACGCATGCGCATCACGACCACATCGGCTCCATGCCTGTGCTCCAGCGCAAGCAGCCGAACACCCCGGTGCTGATGACCGAAGTCACCGGCGAGCTGGCGTCTGCCATGCTGCACAACTCCGTCAACGTGATGACGAAGCAGCGCGAGGAGGAGAACATCCCCGAATACCCCCTCTTCACCCACCGCGAACTCGATGAAATTCGCGCCCGCTGGATCTACCGCGACATCGACCGCCCCTTTGAGATCCCGGACACCAATCTGGAGGCCACGATGTTCGACGCCGGCCACATCCTCGGCTCCACCGGTGTCCTGGTGCGTGAAGGCAGCAACACACTCTTCTACACGGGTGACGTGAATTTCGAGGCGCAGACGATCTGCCGCGCCGCCGACTTCCCCACAAGCGGCATCGACGTGATGATCGCCGAGACAACCCGTGGCGACTACGCGCGCCCTGAAGGCTTTTCCCGCAAAGGCGAAAAAGAACGCCTCGCCAGCGTGATCCGCGAGACTCATGAAGCCGGCGGCGCCGTCATGATCCCCGTCTTTGCCCTCGGCAAAACACAGGAGGTCATGCTCATGCTGCACGAACTGCACCAGGAAGGCCTCATCCCGGAGATGCCGCTCTATATCGGCGGTCTGAGCACCAAGATCACCGTGCTGTATGATCACTACGCCTCCCGCAGCCGCCGCAGCTACCCGGGCTTCCGCCTGCTGGACGACATGAAGATGCTGGTGCCGCGCAAGAGCAAGAAGCGCCAGGAGATCGTCTCCAGCCCACGCTCGCTGTATGCACTCTCCAGCGGCATGATGACGGAGCACACCGTCTCCAACACCTTTGCGCAGAAGTTCCTCGACAACCCGCGCAACACGGTCTGCTTCGTCGGCTACACCGATCCTGAGTCCCCCGGCTACAAGATCCGCAATGCCAGGCCCGGCACGATGATCAAACTCGCCAAGGACCTGCCTGCCGTGGCGTTGAACGCCCGCATCGAGAGCTTTGACCTCAGCGCCCATGCTTCACGTGAGCAGATCGCCGAATACATCGAGAAGGTGAAGCCCAAGAAGCTCCTGCTCGTCCACGGCGAAGCGCCCGCGCAGATGTGGTTCACCCGCCGCTTCACGGAGACCATCCCCGGGACGGAAATCATCCGCCCTGAACCGCATCAGCCGATCGATCTCTGGTAATTTTTCGGGCCATGCCGCGCCTCATCGCCATCGTCGCCATGTCGAGCAATCGCGTCATCGGACGCGAGGGCAGGCTGCCGTGGCATTTCCCGGAGGATCTGAAGTTTTTCAAACGCACGACGCTCGGCCACCCCATCCTCATGGGGCGTGCGACGTTTGACTCCATCGGCAGGCCGCTGCCGGGGCGCCAGAACATCGTGCTGAGCCACACCATGGCCCCGCGAGAAGGGGTGACCGTCATTCGAAGCGCCACCGAACTGCCGCAGGTTTGCGGTGAGGCCGAAACCGTCTTTGTGATCGGGGGGGCACGTGTTTTTGAAGAACTGCTGCCGCAGTGTGACGGGCTTTACCTCACGTGGATCGCGGAACCGTATGAAGGAGATGTTCTGCTCCCGCCCTTTGAGCATCTGTTTTCCATGAAGGAAATCATCGGTCGTGAAGAGGGGTTGGAATTTCGTTATTACGAACGAATTTAGGACGCAATAAGCGTCAATTTACAAGAGCCTTACAACTCATTTACGAGCGCCTGACGCATCGTTTTCGATGTGTGGAAGAATATCCGCAGACAACGAGCCGGAGACGGTTCAGTCAAAACTTTCAAATAGTGGTTCCTTCTGGCTGTTGGACTCTATCAAGCGACGGGGCGGATCGGGTGATCCGCCCCGTTTGCTTTTCCCGCAGGAGCCGCTGCTGGCTTCTTTCCGCCATGACGGTAGGTTTCTGATACTGAAATGCTTGATTTCCCTGCTCATGTCCCGAAGGTGCAGTAATCGCCGCCAACCTTAGACGATGAAATTCGCCATTTTCGGAGACATCCACGCCAATCTTGAAGCCCTGCAGACCGTTCTGTGGGACGCTCAGGAGCAGGGCTGTTCCAATTACGTCTGCCTCGGCGACATCGTTGGTTACGCCGCCAACCCAGTGGAATGCCTGCAGGCTGTGCGGGATCTGGGATGCCCGGTGGTACGCGGCAACCACGACGAAGGGGCCGCCTGTGAAAGCTCCCTCGAAGAACTCAACCCCCTGGCCCAGAACGCCCTGCTGTGGACCCGCGAGCAGCTCAACGAAGAGCAGCGCCAGTGGCTGCGGGATCTGAAGCTGGTGCGTCAGGTGCGCGACTTCACCATCGTCCACGCCACGCTCGATTCCCCCGGCAACTGGGGATACGTGACCAACCGTTTTGATGCGATGGCCAGCTTCAGCTACCAGTTCACCCAGGTGTGCTTCTACGGCCACACGCATGTGCCGCGCATCTTTGAAAAAGACGACGCCGTGCGCGCCGCCCGAGGCACCGATGTGCAGCTGCAACGCGGTGTGAAATACTTCGTCAATGTGGGCAGCGTGGGCCAGCCCCGTGATGGCGACTGGCGGGCAGCCTACGCTATCTATGATGTGCAGGCGCAGACCATTTCGATCCGCCGGCTGGAATACGACATCGAAACCGCGCAGGGTAAAATCCATGCCGCCGGTCTGCCGTCTCTGCTGGCTGATCGTCTTGCCTTGGGCAAATGAGCGCCGCCACGCGCCAGCTTCCCAGCCTGCGCGATTTCCGTTCCGCGCTTATCGTCAAACCCAGTTCCTTGGGCGACATCGTCCACACGCTGCCTGCCGTGAAGGCGCTGAGGGATGCGCATCCGCATCTGAAAATCCGCTGGCTCGCCAACACCGAATGGACGCCAATCCTGCTAGGCAGTCCGCTGCTTGATGAAGTGATCCCTTTCCCCCGCAAAATCTTTCGCGGCCTGGCCGGTCTGGTGCGCTTCTGGAACTGGCGGCGCACCTGGATGATGCTTCCCCGCGAAGAACCCGAAATCGTGCTCGATTTTCAGGGACTGCTGCGCAGTGGCCTCGTCAGCAGCTGGCGGGGATCCAAAAGGGTCATTGGACTTTCGGATGCCCGTGAAGGCTCCCGCCTCTTTTACAATCACACCGTTCCAGTGGATGCCGGTGCCCATGCGGTGGATCGCTATCTCGAACTGCCGCGTGCCCTGGGGATTCGCATCGAGCCAGAAGACATCGCCTTTGAACTCGCGCCCGGCGCCGCCCCCACCGACTGGCCTGCATCGCTGCCGAATTTCATCGCCGTGCATCCCTGGTCACGCGGCGAGGGCAAATCCCTCTCCAATTCTGCCTTGCAGGCCCTTTGCGATGCCCTGGCTCCGTATCCTGTCGTCCTCGTCGGCATGACTGCGGACCCAACCCGGCCCAGCGGCTCCCACATTCATGACTGGAGCCAGCGAACTTCCCTGCCGGAACTGATCTGGGTCATGCGACAGGCAAGGTTTTGCATCAGCGTGGACAGTGGCCCCATGCACATCGCTGCGGCGGTCAATCCGCAGACACTCGGCATCCATACCTGGAGCGATCCGCGCAAGGTCGGCCCGTATCCCTCCGCCGTGCACGTCTGGAAAAGCGGACGCATCGCGACACGCAGCGAGTTCAGCGCCGAAGAATGCCAGCGCGATGCCAACGTGAGCGATGAAGCAGCACGCGGCATCGGCGAATGGGTGTGCGGGCGACTGGACTGAGAGCTGCCGCTTACTTCTTGGCAGCGGCGTCCTTGACCATCTTCACATACTTGGCGGGATCCGCCTTGAAGTCCTTGAGGCAGGATTTGCAGCACAGGTAAACGTCCGTGCCTTCGTGAGTGACTTTGACCGGCTTGCCCATTTCACCGCCAAAAGCCTCACCGGAGACGGCGCAGGATTTGAGCGGGTAGGAGGCAGGGATGCCGTCAGGGGCAGCATGCAAGAAAGTGACGCTGCAAACAGCGGTGACAAAGAAGAGAGCGAGGATGGCTTTCATAAGGGTGTTGGATAGAGTGTTTAACGGGAAAGCTTTGACAGATATTTGGACTGATTGGATTCAAACTTTTCACGCGAGATTCGTGCTAGCGCCCCATGCGCAGCGGGCCGCCGCTTCGGACCTCTGTGAGCTTGCCGTCCCGGATCGTAACGCCTCCGTTCACAATCACATGATCGAAGCCTTCCGCATAATGATGCGGATCGCTGAAGGTCGCGGGATCGGTGACTTTCTCGGAATCAAAGATCACGATGTCGGCATGGGCACCGGCTTTGATCATACCGCGGTCTTTGAGATGAAAGGTCTGCGCCGGCAATGAAGTCATGCGGCGTATGGCTTCGGGCAGTGTGAGCAGCTTCAGTTCACGCACATAGCGGCCCAGCACCCGTGCGTTGTTGCCGTAACTTCGAGGATGCGGCACATCCTCGCCGAGACGCCTCGGACCGCCATCGCTGGCGATCATCGTGAGGGGTTGCTTCAGGAACGTTTGCAGATCGTCCTCGTTCATCCCGTGGAAAATGGCGCTGGCACCGCCCTGGACCTCAATCTCAAGGATGACTTCGATTTGATCGTTGAGCGCGTCAGCACCACGCCGCATCCTGGCGGCCTCAGGAATGCTTTTGCCATTGAGCGAGGGGTCGGCTTTGCAACGTGCAATGACCGCATAGCTGTAGTCCTTCCGCCCCTGGCGTGCGCGCATCTCGGCCATGCTGGCGATGATCGCGGCTTTCTTCTGCGGATCGGCAACACGGGCCACGAAGTCCGCATGCTCGCCTTCCAGGGCGCTGTCTGGCAGAGTCTGGCGGAGACCGGTGCTGGAGGCGGTATAGGCATATTGATCCTGCGTGATTTTCAAACCAGCAGCCCGAGCCTCGTCGAGCACCTTGAGCACATCGTCAGCCTTGCCCCAGGCGCTGGGGCCGGAGAGCTTGATATGTGAGACTTCAGCGCGGATTTTGGCCTCTCTGGCAATGCGAACGAGTTCGTCGAGCGCCTGAAAAATCCGCGTCGTCTCATAGCGCATGTGGCTGACGTAGATGCCATCATGGGCGGCTGCGATTTTTGCCAGAGCGATGAGTTCGTCCGTTTTGGCAAACGAGCCGGGCACATAGATAAGGCCCGTACTCAGGCCTACCGCCCCGTCTTTCATCGCCTGATCGACGAGTCCTTTCATCGTGGAGAGCTGGTCCTCATTCGGTGCACGAATGAAGCTGCCGCCCATCCCCTGCTCACGTACGGAACCGTGACCGATCAGCGTGGCCACATTGAGGGCGACCTTTGATTCCTCGATCTCCTGAAAAAACTTCGCCACATCGGTGCGCGAATGACCGCAGTTGCCGGTGATGATGGTGGTCACGCCCATGCGCAAAAAATTCTCCGCCGCCGGAATGAGGCAGATGTCCTCCGAGTGGGTGTGGACATCGATGAATCCCGGCGCGGCCACTTTGCCGCCGGCATCGATGATGTCCGCAGCCGAGCCTGCAACGTCACCCACCGCCACGATGCGACCGGACTTCACCGCAATGCTGCCTGGAACCACAGGGCCGCCGCTGCCATCGGTGATCTGCGCGTTCGTGATGAGAAGATCGAAATCCGCCGCCAGGGCGGACCCCGTGAGCAGGAAGGCTAAAAAGAGGCCGGGATTCATGGAGACAAGGAAAGACGTCGCGGATGGCACGGACATTGCCAGGATTCCTTTTGCCAATCCGGCCTCCGCATTCCATATCTTCGCACCATGCTCGACCTTACGAACAAGAAAATCGCCCTCCTGATGGGCGGCCCCGGCTCCGAACGCAAAGTTTCGCTGAAAACCGCTGAGAGCGTGGCCGAGGCGCTGCGCAGCAAGGGAGCCATCGTCGTTGAAGTGGATGTCACTGGTCCGGATTTCGAAGTGCCCGGAGATGTCTTCATCGCCATGAATCTGATCCACGGCACCTTTGGCGAGGATGGCCAGATCCAGTCGATTCTGGAACAGCGCGGCGTCCGCTACACCGGCGCGGGAGTGACCAGCAGCCGCATCGCCTTTGACAAGCTGCTGAGCAAGGAGCGCTTCATCGCCGCCGGTGTGCCGACCCCACGCTCGCAGACCTACCCGCTGGATGGCAGCCAGCCGCTGGCGATCTCCCTGCCCCTCGTCGTCAAGCCACCGCGTGAAGGCTCCAGCGTGGGCGTGCACATCTGCCATACGCAGGCAGAAGTTGATGCTGCGATTACGGACGCCAAGAAGTTTGGCAATGACACGCTGATCGAAGACTACGTGGCGGGCAAGGAACTGACCGTCGGCGTGCTCGGCGATCAGGTGCTGCCGATCATTCACATCGAGCCGGTCGAAGGCTTCTACGACATCAACAACAAGTACCCCTGGATGGGCGGCACAGGCAAAACAAACTACAACTGCCCCGCCGATCTCAGCCCCGAGGTGACGAAGGCCGTGCAGGACGCCGCGCTGAAAGCCTTCCGCTCCTGCGGCACCGAAGTCTATGGCCGGGTGGATGTCATGCTGCGTGACAGCGATCAGGCCCCCTTTGTGCTCGAAGTGAACACCATTCCCGGCATGACAAGCAGCAGCCTGCTCCCCAAAGCCGCAAAGGCCGTGGGCATCGAGTTTCCGGATCTGTGCGCAAAAATCATTGAGCTGTCGATTGCGGCGAGGCCCTGAGGCTTCGCAGCCAGAGATCATTGCAAAACAACAGGACACCCAGCCAGATCAGGCCAAACGACACCAGCGATCCTGTACTGACCGGCTCGTGATACACGAAGGCTCCCACCATGAACTGGCCGGTGGGCGCGAGGAACTGCAGCACGCCAAGCAAGGCGAACGGCAGCTGCCTGGCACCATGTGCGAAACCCAGCAACGGAATCGTCGTGATAATACCGAGGCCCACAATGAGCAGCAGGTCATGCGCTGAAGCCGTGCCCCAGATGGGCATGCCGCTCTGCTGCGTCCAGATCAGATACAGGACCGCCACCGGGATGCCGACGACCGTTTCCACGGCGAGCCCCGGCAGTGATCCCAGTGGTGAACGCCGCCGCGCCAAACCGTAGAGCGCAAAGCTCCCGGCCAGCATCAGGCCAATCCATGGAAATCTTCCCAGGAGCACGACCTGTGTCATCACCCCAGCGGCGGCGGCGGCGACGCTGAGTTTTTGCAGCCTCGAGAGGCGCTCCCCAAACAGCCGGCTGCCAATGAGTACATTCAGCAGGGGATTGATGAAGTAGCCCAGGCTGCAATCGATGATCCGGCCGTGCTGCGCCGCCCAGACGAAAACGCCCCAGTTGATGGCCAGCAAAAACGCGGACCAGGCATGCGCTTTGAGCAGGCGCATGTCCCGCAATGAGCGCAGAAAGCCCGACCACTCGCCTCGCAGCATCAGCAGGGGCAGAACGGTGGCCAGCGTCCACACCACACGCTGGGACAGCGCCACGCCGCTGCCGAGGTGGCCGATCTGCTTCCAATACACCGGCAGGACGCCCCACAGGCCAAAGGCGATCACCGCGCTGAAAACGGCATTGGCGGGTGGTTTTTCAGGATTCATGGACCTGGACCTTACGGGTGTAGAGAATGAGAAGCGCCGCCACAATGCCGAGCACGGCATTCATCACCCAAAGCACCGAGGGGTGATGATCATAGAGCGGCATGCCCAGGGCGGAGCTGGCGGTATTGCCGGCACACCACGCCAGACTGAGAAAGCCGACGTAGCGCCCGCGCATGTCTTCCGGTGAAAGGCTGGCCGAGTAGGCCTGCTGCCGCGAAAACGCCGACATTTCGCCCAAGGTGAACACGACCATCATCAGCACAAAAGCCGTCAGCGAGCCACTGATCAGAAAGGTGAGGAAACTCGCGCCCATCAAGATGTACCCGAGCGCAAGCACCTGCTTGACCGGCCAAAGGCGAAGCCCCGCCGCCAGCGGCACCTCAAAGAGGCAGATCATCACGCCATTCAAAGCCAGCACGAGACCGCACCAATGCAGCGGCAACCCCTTGCGCTCAAAGTGCAGCGGGAAAGTGGTGTTTGTCTGCCGGAAGATCCACGCCGTGCAAATGCAGGCACCAAACAAGGCCAGGAAGGCGTGATTCGCACGGATCGACTGCCAGGCATGACTCCACCCCGCATGCTCACGCGCGGTGCGTCTGCCGCGCGGTAAAAACAGCCACGCAACGACGCCAAAGAAGGCCGAGGACGCGGCATCCACCACAAACAACCAAAAGAACGAATACTCCGCGAGGAAGCCAGCCGTCGCCGGCCCGAGAGACCACGCCAGATTCACGGCAAACCGCTGCACCGCATAGGCGATGACGCGATTTTCCGCTGGCACAATGTCCTGCACCAGCGCTGCGCTGGCCGGACTCCCGGCCTCATTGATGGCTCCGGTGAGAAAAGCCAGGGCGGCAAGCGCCCGCCAGTCCGCCGCCTGCGACATGGCGATCATGCACACTGCGCCCGCAATGGCTGAAACAGCCATGGTGGTGTTTCGCCCAAGACGGTCCGCCATCCAGCCGCCGATCCCGGCGGCAATAAAACCTCCTACCGAATACGCAGCCACGGCATAACCGGCCTGCGTGGCCGAGTTGCCGTTCCTCGTGATGAAAAGCGCCAGAAACGGCACGACGAAAACGCCGAACCGGTTGACGAAAGTCGCGCCTACGAGAACCCAGAAGGGCCTGGGCAGGAGGTGCAGTTGAGATACAAGAGACATGGTTGGAAAGCGATAACCAGGTTCATGGAAAGTTGGGAGATGAGCAGGTACGCAAAACGGGCCGGCTCAGGTGAGCCGGCCCGTCGAAGGCTTTGAAGGTTGCTGTGTTCGTCTAGATTACAGGCCTTTGCTCACAATGTATTTCACGAGATCGACGACTCGGTTGGAGTAACCCCACTCGTTGTCGTACCAGCTCACGAGCTTGAAGAACTTGCTGTTCAGCTCGATGCCGGAACCGGCGTCAAAGATGGAGCTGTGCTGGTCGTGCATGAAGTCGGTGCTCACCACTTCGTCGGCGGTCCAGTTCAGGATGCCCTTGAGGTAGGTCTCGCTGGCCTTCTTCATGGCGGCGGAGATTTCCTTGTAGCTGGTTTCCTTCTCCGTCTTCACGGTGAGATCGACCACGGAAACCGTCGGTGTCGGCACGCGGAAGGACATGCCGGTCAGCTTGCCCTTCACTTCAGGGATCGCGAGGCCCACAGCCTTGGCGGCGCCGGTGCCGGAAGGAATGATGTTGATGGCGGCGCTGCGGCCACCCTTCCAATCCTTCTTCGACGGGCCGTCCACAGTCTTCTGCGTGGCGGTGTAGGAGTGGATGGTCGTCATGAGACCTTCGGCCACGCCGAATCCTTCCTTCAGGAGCACGTGCACGATCGGTGCAAGGCAGTTCGTGGTACAGCTGGCGTTGGACACCACGTGGTGCTTGGCGGCATCATATTTCTCATGGTTCACGCCCATGACGACGGTGATGTCTTCATCCTTGCCGGGGGCGGATATGATGACCTTCTTGGCACCTGCGTCGATGTGGCCCTGAGCCTTGCTGCGCTCGGTGAAGAGACCGGTGGATTCGATCACGACGTCAACGCCCAGCGCCTTCCAAGGAAGGGCGGAAGGGCCTTCACGCACGGCGAGGCACTTGATCTCGTGGCCATCGACCACAAGGATGTCGTCTTCAGCCAGATCTGGGCTGGACTTCTTGGAGGAAACGCTCTCACGGGCCTTGCCCTGAGTGGAGTCGTACTTGACGAGGTAGGCCAGATTGTCAGCAGGCACGAGGTCGTTCACTGCAACGACTTCAATTTCCTTGCCCAGGAGGCCCTGGTCACAGATTGCGCGAAACACGAGGCGACCGATGCGCCCGAAACCATTGATGCCGATTTTGACCATGTTGAGTTAGAGGTAGTTTGGATTTTGAGGGGGATCAGGATTACCGCCGGGGGGGGAGGGTGTCAACCGCTGAGGAAGCAGGATTCGCGCCGGAACAGGCTTCCCCTGCGGCCAGGTAATGCCGTATTCTGTTCCTATGAATAGGTTCGCCGCTGCAGTTTTGATGGTTGCAGGCATCTCCCTGCCCGTCTGCTGGTTTTGGCGCGACAAGGCCTTTCCGGAGGCGGCGCGGAGACAAGAGCCTCATTTCAGGTCGGTCGCGGAGAAGCTGAACACCATCATCATTCCAGAGTATCCCGCCTCTGACCTCACACTGGAGGAGGTCGTCGAATTTCTGCGGATCAAAAGCCGTGCCCGCGAGAACCCGGCCACCGTCTCTTCGGATCGGGGTGTCAATATTGTCATCATCACCGGAGGCGAAAGGAAGCTGCCCGCCAGATCCGGCCTGTTGTTAAAAGATGTCCCGCTGGGCGAAGCGTTGCGGCATGTCACCGGACTTGTGAATCTGAAATTCACTATCGAGCAACATGCTGTGGCGATCCGCGAGCCACAAGACATGCGCCCCTCCAATGTCCAAAAAGGATCGGCTCTCCAGCAGCAGCTGGGAAAAATGATTCGTCCCACCATTCAATTTCAAGACGCCACTCTTGAAGAGGCTGTGGAATATCTGCGAATCAGCCAAGGCTGCCTGGATACAGGCGATGAGCCCCTCAACTACGCCCCCCTCAATTTCGTTCTGCATCTTCGTGAAGGCATCAAGCGACCTCCAGTCTCGCTGGATCTGAGAGACATCCCCATAAGCGAGGCTCTTCGTTATTGCGCTGAAATCTCCAATGCGAGGCTGCGCTACGACACTGCGGCGGTCATGATCACCGACCTCGAATGGGATGCCTCCGTGCCGAGCCCCCCGCCGGTTCGCCGGTTCTGCCGGCGGTGGAGCTCCAAGATGCCACTCTTGCGGATGCCCTCGACTTCGTCCGCCTCAAGTCGCGTGAGCTCAACTCTGACCATCGTGAAACCTCCATCACGGTAAAGCCAGGGAGCGCCGGCCAACCCATCAGCCTGTCGCTGAAAAGCATCTCGCTTCACGACACTCTCCGATACATTGCGGAGCTTTCCGGGCACAGGCTTTCACTCGACGGTCAGATCTACGTACTAAGCCCTCTTTGAGAGAAGCAAAAGATTCATTCTGCTCGCTACGGGCACCTTACACTACATTTGTAGTTGTCATTTCACGACAAATGTAGTGATATGCATCTAATTCCAATAAATCATGCCCTCCGCACCTGACATCTCCGAATCCGAATGGTCCGTCATGGAGACACTCTGGGAGTCTTCCCCAAAGACCGCCTCTGAAGTGACCAAGACCCTGCGCCCCACCATGAACTGGGCCGAAAACACCGTGCGCACCCTGCTCACACGCCTCGTGGAAAAGGGCGCGCTCAAAACCGCCGAAAACGCCAGCGGCACCCGCACCTTCCTCCCCGCCGTGAAACGCGAGGCCTGCGTGCGCGCCGAAAGCGAGTCCTTCATGCAGCGCATCTTCGGCGGAGCAGCCAAGCCCCTGCTCGTCCACTTCGCCCAGAACAGCAAGCTCACCGCCGAGGAGGTGAAAGAGCTCAAGAAGATGCTGGACCAGTCTCTCAACTCCTGAACTCCGTGCAGACCACGCTTTCCCGTCTTTCCTTCCTGCTGTCTGCCTGCGCCAGCCTTTCGCTGGCACCGGCCGCCATCGCTGCTGAAAGGCAGGACCGCGACACCGACGGGGACAGTCTTTCCGACATCGCGGAAAAACAAAAGTACTTCACCGATCCCGCCAAAGCCGACAGCGACGGAGATGGCATGCCGGACGGCCACCCAGCGGAACGACGTGAATATGCCTACAGCATTCGCACACTCATTCGTGTGCTGAAGCCGTACGATCTCAAGGCGATGAATGACGACTATCAGGACGCCACCCTGATCAAGGAAACGGCTGAATATGGCGAGATCGAGGTGATCCATTATCCGCTGAACAACGTGGGGCAGGCCATCACACCCAACCCGCACTGGCAGTCCGATTGCGCCAGCATGCAAGACTGGCTGCGCCCGGGCCTCACCACCAACTGGACGCCGCAGATGCGCACGCAGCTTCTCGCCGAACTGGCAAGCGAAGGCATCCGCCCAGGGGAGCTGACTGACCACGAAGTCGCCAAACAGGTCTCCCGCTGGATGCTGCAGCGCATCCGGCCGCCGGCCTCCATGTTCACCACCTACTTCATCGACTTCTCCGGGGAGAAGCCTGCACTCCTCAGCGGCTGTGAAAAGGCCTTTGAGAGAGAAAAGGGCACGATGGGATGGACCTTTGAGCAGCAACTCCAGCACGAGGCCTTCGGAGCGGGCATGTTCGAGCACAAAACGCGCGGCACCTGCACCTCATCCGCTGTCTGCTGGACCACGATCTTTCGCGCCCTCGGTCTGCCTGCACGTCAGGTGCTGTGCATACCAGCAGCGGACGTCAATGATCCCGCGCAGATCGAAATGATCCGGCGCGGCATCACCCACCACGCTGTGCGCAAAACCATCCTCGAAGGCATGGAGGGACTGAGTGGATTCGTCGCGCATACCTTCAATGAAGTCTTTATCGGCGGGCGGTGGGTCCGGCTCAACTACAGCAAGCTCGGACAGAACATCCTCGATGAAAAATTGTACGGCCTTCTCACCCACACACTCACCTTCAGGGATCTCAGCGAAGCCGGATTGTCCCCCACCTGGGGTCGCCGCTACGCGCTGGGCCAGCGCAGCGCGGCTCTGCCCACGTCAAATCCATTCACGGCTCTCGAAGTGAGCGACCTCATTGGCACGCACGCACAGATTCTCAACCCGCCCGTAAAGCCTCTGGCGGACCACGCCGTGCTCACTTTCCAGCGTCTCATCTGGGCCGACTCCCCCCAGCGCCCGGCGTGGCTGACGCTGGAAATCCTGCAATCCAGCACCCCTGAGCGTGTCCTTATCCTGGCACGGCCGGCGGAGCGGTTTGCGGATCAAAATCACCGCCAGTATCGCCGCTTTATGGACGCATCCGATCCCTCGTTTGTACTCAAAGGAGCCGACGGCACCGAGATACCAGCGCGTCTGACCCAGGGATTTTACACCACCAGCACGGAATGCGAGATAGCCCTCTACATTTCCGCGAATGACCGCACCCGCATGAAGCCGGGAGTTTCATTCACCCTCGTGCCTCACAACCAAAAGGACCCTGCCCGCCAATGGGCCGTGCAGAAAGGCACCACTCTCACCGCACCATCGCCATGAACATGCTCACCCACATTTTCGACTGGCTGCTCGCCGTCAGTCTCCGTGCGTCGCTCCTCACCCTCGCAGTATTGCTCATGCAGGCGGCCCTGCACCGCCATCTTAGCGCCCGCATGCGCTACGCACTTTGGCTGCCGGTCCTGGTCGTCCTGCTCATGCCCGTGCTGCCGCAAAGCCGCTGGAGCATCGAGCATGTTTTCCAGCCCCCGCCGCCGGCAGCTGCGCCCCTGCACCTCGCCGCCTTGCAGCCGGTGGTCCGTTCAACTTCAGAAGCGCCCGTGCTCCCAGCCACTCCGCCTGCTCACCTCAACTGGCAGGCGGTCTGCCAGCTCACCTGGGCCGGTGTTTCCCTGGCCATGCTCGTCTGCGGCTGCCTTTCCTTCGTGCTGACCCTGCGCAGATTCAAACAAGCACGCCAGCCTGCCAGCGAGGCTCTCCTTGCCGCAGTCGCCCAAATTTCCCACGAGATACACCTGCGTCGTGTGCCGCGGGTAGTGATCGCCGCCACAGTCGGCAGCCCGGCCGTCACAGGTCTCCTGCGTCCCACCCTGCTGCTGCCTGCGGAGTTTGACCGCGAGTTCACTCCCGCAGAGGCACGGCTCGTCCTCAAACATGAGCTCATGCACCTTAAGCGCGGCGACCTCCCGCTCAACGCACTGATGTGCGTGCTGATGGCGCTTCATTGGTTCAATCCCCTGCTCTGGATCGCCTTCTTTAAAATCCGCGCAGATCGGGAGGCGGCATGCGATGCCCAGGTGCTGCAGGATGCGCCGAATGACCGCCGGATCGCCTACGGCCATGCGCTCCTCAAAGTCGAAACGGCCTTTTGTCCTAGCGGCTTCAGCCTCGGCTTTGTGGGAATCTTCCAGCGTGGTTTTGCTTTGCGTGCCCGCATTCAATCCATTGCAGCTCATCGGGCACCCCATCCGGCCATGAAGGCAGTCATGACCGCGTGCATCATGCTCATGACTTTTTTTGGCATCACCCGCGCTCAGCAGCCGCAATCTGGGCAGGAGGTCCCGCTTATTGCCATCGAAATGAAAGTCATCGAGTTCAAGAAACCCACCGACTGGAATTATGGTGGCAAGCTGCCGGCCGAGGAAACGCTTTCCTTTATTTGTGAGGAGATGACCCCAGAGGCCGTCACGGTGCAGCTGCGGGAGATGCTCAAAGACGAAAACGCCATGACCACCTCCTACCCACGCATGCTCACCAAGGAGAAAAACGAGCTCGTCGTAAAGAGCATCGTCAACACCCCTTTCAAGGGAGGCTACCTGCCTATCGGCCTCGTCTGCAAATTCACCCCTGCCCTCCAGGGCGATCAGATCAGGCTGGACATCGACATCACCGACTCAGACCTCATAGATCCCTCCACTGGCGCGGTGATTTCCGAGGTCAAGGGCGACTACCCCACCGCGCGCAGCCGGGTGTACCGTGGCAGCCATGAAATACCAGACGGACACTCCTGTGTGATCGCCGGCTGGGAGAATGGCAAGCCGCAGGGCAAACTGCCGCTGCTGTATGTGATCACCCCTCATGTGATCTCCGCCAAAAATGCCGGCCTTCCAAACGCCCAGGTCAGTCCGATTCCTGGAAGCAGCGACTTTGCCATTGGGAACGCCAGCTTTAGGCCCGGGGATTCCATTGTCATCACCTCCATGAAGCGAACGAAAGACCAACTGATCGTCGGGCTGGACTATGAGCTCAACAGCGCAGACGAAGCCACGGCGGCTCTTTACCTTACTTCAGTTTCAAAAACTGCCGATGAAAAATCCCCCGCCTTTGACTCAAGGCAGCGCGCGATGGTGAAGCGTGGCCGCGGCAGCCTCGTCCTGCAGCATCCGCTTCCTGCGCAGGGGCTGCCACATGTCACGCTCTACGACAAGGAGCATCGGCCGATCGGAGGCATCTACTTCGGGAGCACTAAGGAGGCAATCGACTCAAAGGCTTTTGATCTGAGTCACATGAACGCGTTCCCGCTCGGCCAGATTGTTATAACTGCGCAGGAAACATCCATCGACCCCGCCACGAAAATCAAAACCGCCAAAGGAGACGCCAGATGCCAAGTGGGCGAAATTTCCGTCCGAGCAGCAGAACTGGTCTACGATCCAAAGGTGCAGAAGCTCACCATGCACGGTCCCTTCACTGTCATGAAGGGCCCTGATAAAATGAACAGCAGCACCTCACCGGAATCGACCGCAACGCTCGATTTATCCACAGGAAAGATGACCACCTCGGGCCCCCATGTGAACGAGGTCATCACGAGTTTCACCAAGGATCAGACCGGCAGCCCGTCCGCAGAGATCGCCGCGTCCAAGGCGAAGGAGCTTCGCAAAGCCCGACCTCAGCAGTACGACTTTGCCAAGGCGAACCTCGGTGACGTGCTGCGTTTTCTCGCCACCGATGCCGGCATCAATTTCATCTCTCTGCCCGACGACAATCCCATCAATCAAAAGCTGGTGACCTTCAGTATCAACAGCAGCCCGTTTGAGGTCCTTGAAACTCTTTGCCGCGCGAATGGCTTGGTGCTGGTGCTTGACCAGAACAGGTGGTTCATCCGTGTCGCCGATGATTCCGCCCTGGTCACGAAAGTGTATGCCCTGCCAAAAACACAGGCCAGCATCGAAACCATTCTCAAGGACATCAGCACGGTCATAGAGGGTGGCGAAACCAAGCCTGTTGCAGACGCACCTCAGCCCAGCATGACCTTCAAAAAAGAACAGAACTCAGTCTCTGTTAAGGCCACCCGCCTGCAGCACACCTGGATCAGCGCCTATTTTCAAGGGCTGAGCAGTTCAGCGCAGTCCGGCAAAACCAAGTGATCCCCGGTTGAACTTGGATCAATGCTCGCTCTGGATGCCCCGCTCATGGCATCCACTCCCGACCTCGACCTCACCCAGCGCCTGCGCGAAAACGCCTGGATTGGCGATGCCGTCCTGGAACTCTACGTCCGCAGCCTCATCCTGAAGCAGCAGGGCAAAGTGGATGCCGAAATGAAAACGCGCTTCACCTGCAACCAGTTCCTCTCCTGCACCGGCAATCCCACCGCCGTCGAGGCCGACATCGGCGTCGTCTATCAGCGCGAAGGCCTGGAAGCGGCCTTTGCATGGATTCGCGAAACTCTGGAGCCGCTCTTCCTCAAACAGGAAGCGAAACGCAAGCGCACCGGGAAATAACTACACCCGCTGGCCCAGCGCTTTCAGCTTCGTCTCGGACTCACTCCAGGGAACGTCATGCGGCAGGCGTTTTGTCGCCGCCGCCAATGCGGCCGTCACGCCTGCGGCCTCGCCCATCGCCACCGAGTTGCCGGTCACGCGATAGCTCGCATGCGCAATAAAATCGCCGCTGATGTTTCGACCGGCCATCATCAGACCATCCACATCCTTGGCGATCAGGGCGCGCAGCGGGATGTCATACGGCTTCACCTTCACGCCCGCATTGCTGTAGGCCGACTTCTTGTTCATGTCCGCGCTCAGCGCATGAATGTCCACGCTGAAGGTGGGCCGCACCACGGCGTCATCATATCGCGCGCCTGCGATCACATCGTCCTTGCTCACCGTGTAGCGTCCGGCAATTCGCCGCCCGTCGCGCACACCGATCTGCTCCGCCGTGGCGGCGATTTGCAGGCCTTCCCATGGCCCACCGAGCTTGCGGAGACCGTTCACGATCTTGTTCATTTCAGCTCGGGCCATCACCGTCGCCTCGGTGATCTTCGCTGCATCGAAGCAGGGCACGCCGTATTGGTGGTTCATCATCACCAGCAGCAGATTGTCCCGCACCTGCCACAGCGTTGGCTTGGCATAGGAGGGGAAATGCTCGGTGCGTTTGATCTCCGCGAGGAACGCATCCTTGGAAGGGCCATCCGTCTTGCTCGGATCAGAACCATGAATGAAGTCCTTCAGTGCCGCCGCATCTTTGCATACCAGCAGCGCATTGAGCGACATCGGCTGGCAGGGGCAGGAGTCCGCCTCGCCATATTCGAAAGAACAACCTGCCAGCGCCCCAAGGTCGCCGTCACCTGTGGTGTCGATGAACACAGGAGCTTTCCACGCCTGCCGTCCTGACTTGGATTCGGTCACGATCGTCGTGAGCCGTTTACCTTCTCGATAGGCCGCGCAGACCTTGGTATGGAGCTGGAACTTGATGCCAGCTTCCACAAACATTTCCTCCAGCAGCAGCTTCATGCCCTCTGGCTCGTAAACGACGCTCTTTTTGTTCGTTCCACGGCGAATGTCGCGTTCATCCAACCGCTTCAGCAGTTCCTGGTTGAAGCCCGGCTTGTCGAAATCCAGCAGGTAGCCCAGCAAACCTGCCGTCCACACGCCACCGAGGCAGCCCCTCCATTCAAACACCCGCACCTTCGCTCCGGCCCGCGCAGCAGTGATCGCCGCCGCGATTCCTGCGGGGCCGGCACCACAAACGATTACATCCGCATCCTCCGCCAGTGGCAGATTCTGCGCAGGTTCATGAAACTGCCCCGCAATGGCCTTCTCCACCTCCGCCGCGTTCATGACCCCAGGGGTGACCAGCGCGCCGGAAAAAGCGGCGGCAAGGAAGGAGCGGCGTTTGAGATCAGGGGAATGGGTGGGAGTGCTCATGATGGAATAGAAGTCAGATAAAACGCGGATTTGGACAAGATCATTGATCACTTTTCCCCAACAGCGACTCCACCTGCACAGCCACGGCGTCATCGCAACGCTTCAAGGCTTCCTGAAGTTTCGCACGATTCCCCCCGCTCTCCTCGATCAATCGCCGGGCGATGGCAAACGCCGGCTCAAACCGGCCGTCCCCATCCGCGTCCAGCCAGATGGGATTTGTGGATCCCACCACCCGTGGCACGAAGGTCTTGCTGCTCGGTTGGTACGGACGCGGAATCTCCCAGAATGGCTCGGTGACCCCCGGCCCCGTCGCGATCACCACCAGATGCACATCGTGCGTCGGTTTCGGCACCTGCCAGACGATGCGCGCCTTTTCACCGGCGCGGTTGTCGTCCTCAATCTTCTGCTCGCGAATCAGAATGCCGTTCGCGAAAAGTTCGATGTGATCGACCTGTGTCCATGCCGGACCAAAGACCGTGGCCTCCACCTTGATGCTCTCCGCCAGTCCCGTGGCCAGATCTCCGACCGTGAACTTGTCATTCACCTTCAGCGTCGTCAGCAGCCCGAGGCTCACCAGCAGCCGCCCCTCCTTGTAGCTGCGCCAAACTTCATCGAGATCCAGATTCGCCGGATCCGCATCCTTCGCCGCCACATACGTGCGCCCCTGCCCCAGAATGAAGCGGTTCACATCATGGCTGTCGCTCGAAGCAATCGCCGCGATGCGATGTCCGCGGTTCAACAACGCAAACCAGTCCCGATACAGAAGATGAACGTCCGATTGCATCGCCGCCGAGGTGATCACCTCCATCGCATCAATGTCCAGCGCGCCCGCCTGACGATGTCTTCCTGTCTTTGGATTGAACTGCATGCCGCCGAAGGGAATGAAGCCGCTGTGCAGATCACGCGGATGATTCAGCGTGATCACCTTCACGCCCGGTGTCGCACGGATTTCTGGCAGCAGCTTCGCCCAGTCATCCTGCTGGTGATTCACCACGCGTGCGCCCGGCTCAATCGGGAACGCATTGAAGTGCCCGTGCTTCGTCGTCACCTCATTGCCGATCACCGGTGTGAAGAGCTCCGCCACCCCCATGCTAGCCGCACTTGGCGCATAATCCGTGTGATGATTGTGGTCCGTCGCAATCGCCAGCTCGATCCCCTCCCCTGCAATCGTCAGCATGCGTTCCTCGATTTTCGCATCGCCATGCCCGCTGTGAGTCAGCGTGTGAATGTGGCTGTCTGCCGCGATCCAGCCCGCCGTCGGCACCTCACGCCGCAACTTCAGCGCCACCTGCTTTGTATCGCCCTCACGCAGCGAAATCGCCGTGCGCTCCACACTCCATTCAAAACCCCGCCCCGCATGCAGGATGTAGTCGCCCGGCGGCAGCGACAGCATGGCCTTGCCATCCCGTGTGTAAACCACACCAGTTCGCACCGCCACCTCGCCCGCAGGTTCCGCCCGCAGGGGTTGAAGTGTCCCGTCCGTTCTCGTCAAAGTCAGCCGGCACGGCACTCCACCGCCCGTTTGACCATCCGTCACTGTCACATCCATCTGAGCACCGCTCAGCACCTCCGTCATCGGTTTCGCAGCGATGAACACCGGCCCCACCTCGATGTCGTTCAGACTCGGCGGAGCCTCGATCGTCAGAACGTTTTCACCATCACGCAAAGCCCCTGCCGGGATCGACAGCAGACTCTCCATCGCCGTTTCAGCCGTCACCAGCGTTCCCAGCTTGCGCCCGTTCAGCAGCACGGGCCATGTCAGTTTCACATTCCGCTGCCAGAGCCGAAGTGTCTGCTCCGTGGCATTTGCCTTCGCCTCAAAGCGCCTCTCCAGTCGCTCTGCATCGACAGCGCGATCCTTGAACGCCTCCCACTCAAAATGCCCCGCCTTTCCCAAATGGAGCCGCTTGGCTTCCACGGTCAAATCCTCCGCTATTAAAGACAGCGCGGGCAGGCAGAGCAGAATCCATTTCATCATGATCGAACGAGCCTGCATGCGGACAACTATCCACCCGCCGTTGATTTGACGCCTGGTCTTGCCAAAGCTGCACCATGAACCGCCACCCAGTCCGTCACACATCGTCTTCTCCATTGGAATGGTCTGGAGCGGAGCCATTGACTGATTTCACCTTTGCCTGGGAAGAGCGCACCGCTCCGTTCACCGAATTCAGAGCCCTCTGGAATGAAACGCATCTTCATTTCCGCTTTGACTGCGTGGATGACGATCTCGTGCTGCCCGACGGCCCCACGGCCAAAGATCGCGTTCTGGGCTCTGACCGTGTCGAAATCTTTTTCGCCCCCGATCTGAGCCTGAAGCCCTACTTTTGCCTCGAAATGTCCCCTCGGGGAGACGTCCTGGCCTATGAAGCAAATTTCTACCGCGAGATGAACTGGGACTGGCAGTGCGATGGCCTGCAACTCACCCCCCACATCGAAGGCAATCACTACACCGTCACCGGCAGTCTGCCGCTCGACACGCTGCGGGCCCTGAAAGTGATCAAACCTGGTGCAGCCGAATTCTTCGCCGGTATTTACCGCGCTGAGTTCCACCACCGGCCCGATGGCACCGTTCATTCCGGTTGGATGCCCTGGGTGAATCCGCAAACCGAACGCCCGGACTTCCATGTGCCCGCTTCGTTCGGCGTGCTGGAACTCGTGCAGTAACTCAATAACGCCCAAGAAGCCCCCCAGCAATCTTCGACTACTTCCTTTTGAGCGTGTAGCTGTGCGCAACGCTCCCATTGGGCAGTTCATCGCGCGTCACGCCAGGCACAATCGAACGCACGTAATCCACCTTCGCCTCATTCGGCCCGACCGTCACACGTACATGCCCCGAACTGCCGAGGATGGTGCCGGTGTAGCCGTATTCCTCGGCACTGCGCGTGCCCCCGCTTGGGTGCCCGGGTTGCGGCACTTCTTGATAAATGATTCCATCCAGTTCTTCCTTCGCGAAGAGATGATCGTGCCCGTGGAAAACGATGCTCACTCCGTTTTTGGCGAAGAGCTGATGAATGGGCATCTCCCAGCCCGGCCGGTGCTGCTTGAAGCCATCGCTGCCATCAGCGTTTTTGCCGCCCCACTCCATGAAAGGTGCTGGCTTCACGGCGCCGCGCACATCTTTCCCAAGCCCCCCGACGAGATGATGCAGGAATACAAACTTGAAGGGCGCCTTGCTCGATTCGAGTGTTTTTGCAAGCCAGCGATACTGCACTTCCCCGAGCGTCATGCTCCAATTGTCATCTCCTTTCCGGTCACGCGTAAACCAAAACGGATCGAGCACGACAAACAGGGCGCTTCCCCATTCGAAAGCATAGTAGTCCTCCAGCATGCCGGCGCCCTCCTCCGGCGTTGCATTGCCCGAGTAGATGCCGCCTGGTTCGGGATTGGGGAAATACTTCTTCCGCATGCCGATGGACCAGAGGGGCATGGAGTCTGGCTGGCCGGTCAGCCGTGAACCTTGTTCGCCGTCGTGATTTCCCAGAGCGAGCAGGATCGGCACGCTGTGCGCGATGCGCCCCATGTAGAAGCGCTGCGCTTTGTACTGGGCTTCGGCCCGCGTATAAAAACTTCCAAACTTGTCGACCATCGTCGTGTCGCCGAGGTCGATCATGAAATCGGGTTTGTCGGCAAGCATGTTGGTCAGCGTCTGCTGATACACCCGCACATCCGTGCTGACATCCAGGTGTGAGTCCGCTTGCATGGTGAAGGTGAAGCTGGATGCCGGCGCACGCTGCGTGTGGAAGCTGCGCGCTTCATCGCGCACGGCTTCACCGCCCCCTACGCGATAGGTCAGCTGATACACATAGCCCGTGTCTGGTTTCAACCGCCCCAGCAGGATCGTCTGCGGCTCCCCTGCGCGAAGTTTGACGACACCGGAGCGCTCCGTCAGTGCCGCCGGGCTCGTGCCGTAAGAGACAAAAGCATCCATCTCCTGCCAGGCAAGCACGCTCAGTGTCACCGAGTCAGCACCGGGCCGGCAAAGCCAGACATTGAAGAGATACGGAGAAACCACGGCGGGCTCCACCTGTCCGCCAAGTCCTGCTCCTTTGCCTTTGCCGCGCTCTTCCTTGGCAGGTTTCGTTTCATTTTGGCCGAACGCCATGAGCGCAAGCGCGGCCAGCGCACAGAGAAAAATGAGGTGCTTCATGGTCGCTCATGATAGCCGCCAATGTCAAAACAGCATCAAGCCCCATGCACGAAATTGTCAGTGAATCGTCAGCACGTCGGTTTCATCCAGCTCCGCCAGTTCACTCAGCAAGGTCGTGGCGTACGTTCCTTTGGGAAGATCAAAGCCAAATTGCAGATCGCCGTTGTCCATCATCTCAAACGTGGAATCCAGCGGACGCAGCCGCATCACGCGCCGTTCCTGCCGCAGCCCGAAGGCCTCGAGTCCGGCGGTTATGTCAGAAAAACCAGCCAGCAGTTCCTGTTCGAGACCGCGCACCTCGTCCACGCTCTGCAATTCACCAATGCCCCACAGCGGTGCGGTGAGTTCCACAATCCCCTTTTCAAACCGCGCGACTTCATCACCACGCTGATTCTCCGGCAGCAGGATCGTGCCGTTGTCAGCAAAGCCGAAGACCTCGCCAGCCAGCGGTTTGTCCCAGCTCCCACGCGTCATTCGGCCAGCCACGACGGCATTGAACAAATGACTGCGGGCGGCAGAGAGCAGGATGCCACGCAGCAGGCGATCCCCCGGCGTGAACTCTCCGCGAAACATCGCCCGGGCTTTCGCCACGTTTTGCCCCTCGTTGCCAAAGCGCTGCGTGCCGAAGTAGTTCGGCACGCCCTTCTCCGTGATCGCCTGCCAGCGTTGCGCGGCAAGAGCTGCGTCGAAATCCGGCTCACGCAGCCGGATGGTGAAGCGATTGCCCAGATGAATGCCACGCCGCAGCTTGCGCGTGTTCCGCGTAATGCGCAAAACTTTCAGCCCCTCGGACTCAAGAGCTTCAGGCTCCGGCGATGCCTGCCCCGGCATGTGCAGACTGAACCACTGGCGCGTGACGGCATGGCGATCCTTCAAGCCGCAGTGGCTGACCAGCCGCCGCCGAATGCCCACCGCATCCGCCAGCCGGGCAGCCGCTGCATTGCTGTCCAGATGACGCTTTTCAGCCCACACGAGGCAGTGCTCTCCTTCGCCAGAAGGCTCAAAACCGAGCAGTTCCTCCACCACAAAATCTTCCGGCTGCACTTTGAAACGCGCCCGGCCAAGCGGGCCGCCATGAAGAAAAGGAAGATCGTGGGTGTCTGAAATCATGCTCACGCCTCGGGCCCACTCACCAGATGTTTCGGCAGGTCTGCCACGCGCTCACAACCCACCTGCTCCATCACCTGCTTGAGCTGCCGCTTCAGCATCGTCATCGTATGGTCAGCACCCGTAGCGCCAAGGGCCGCCACGCCATACATGAACGAGCGCCCCATGAAGGCAAACTTTGCTCCGCTGGCCAGCGCGCAAGCCACATCAGGCCCGGCGCGCAGGCCGCTGTCAATCATGACCGAGGTGCGCTGGCCAAACTTCTTCGCGAGTTCGGTGAGCGGTTTGATGGTGGACTGTCCGGCATCAAGCTGACGCCCCCCGTGATTGGACACAATGAAACCATCCACGCCAAGACCGAGCGCCGTTTCGGCATCCTCCTCGGTCACCACACCTTTCACCACCAGCTTGCCCTTCCACCGCTCGCGAATGGCCTTGATCTTCGCCGGGTTCAAACGTCCCGAGAAAGTCTTGTTCATGAAAAGCCCGAGGTGCTTCATGTTCAGCCCCTTTGGCAGGTAAGGCTTCATCGTCTTGAACTCCGGCGCACCAGCCGCAAGCTGGCTGAAGGACCACGTCGGGTGCATCATCATCTGGAGTACATTGCGCACCGACATGCGCGGCGGAATGGACAGCCCGTTGCGGATTTCCTTGGGCCTATAGGCAAAGGTGGGCGTGTCCGCGAGAATGACGAGCACCGGAAATCCCGCATCTCGTGCGCGGTCCAGCAGCTTGTCCCGCAGTGAATCCTCGGCGGGATGGTAAAGCTGAAACCAAGCCTTCCCCTGCGTGAGCTCCGCCACGGTTTCGATGCTGGCCGTCGCGACCGTGCTGAGAGTAAAGGGGATGTTGTGCTGATGCGCCGCCTTCGCGATGATCTCGGTCGCCTTGGGCCACACCAACCCCTGCAGGCCGATGGGCGAGACGCCAAAGGGAGCATCGTAAGTGGCGCCAAAGAGCTCCGTCTTCAGGTCAGAGCCGGGATAATCGCGCAGGTACCAAGGCCTCAACTGCACCTGCCGAATCTCCTCCGTGTTCCGCTGAAGATTGATGTTCGAAAAACAACCGCCCTCCAGATACTCAAATGCGAAACGCGGCACACGCTGACGCGCTCTCTCGCGAAGATGTTCGATGGACGGGTAGTTGGAATTGAAGGCTTCAGGCATGGGGCGTGTGTGGAAAGACAATGAAGGCGAAAACCGCTGACCGATCAACACCGGCAGCCATCCATCTTCATCGTCAGTAAACGTCAGATTTACAATCTTCCAACACCCACGCTGCAAATACCGAAACGCACATGACGCACATGGATGCACCAGCCGCCCATCACTTCTCCATCTTCTTGCCGTCTTTCTTTTTGCCGCCGCCAGGCCCCTTGCCCTTGCCAGGACCACGGCCCTGAGGAAACTCACCTCGCTCCAGCGCAGCGCACGCCTGCTCGCCCAGTCCTGCACGAAGGTGGGCCTTGAGCTCCGTCTGAAGTCTCGCTGCCACATCAGGGCTTTGTTTCGCGAGATCACTCGTCTCGCCGAGATCTTTCACCACATCAAAGAGCAGCCCCTCCTTGGTATCCCAGAAATAAAGCAGCTTGTAGTCGCCTCTGCGAATGGCCGACTGTGGATGCTCCACCTCGACGGCCTGATGCCACACGAAGCGATCAATCGGCCGCCTGACCGGCTCTTTCCCCGCGCTGAGCAGCAGCGGTTTCCAACTGCCGCCTTCAACACCTTTCGGCAGGGCCACTCCAGGAGCAGCAAAGTCGAGCACCGTGGCCATCAGATCGTAGCTGATGACGGGCGTGGTGCAGTTCACCCCACCCTTGATGCCGGGGCCGCGAATGATCATTGGCTCACGGATTCCGCCCTCGCCCAAATCCCCCTTGCCGCCATTGAGCAGCGTCGTGCGTGCCCCGTTGTCAGAGGTGTAAATGACGATGGTGTTTTCGGCGATGCGCAGCTCATCGAGCTTCGTCAAGACCTCGCCCACGCAGGTGTCCAAGTCCTCCGTCATGGCCGCCATCACCGCGCGATCACCACGCCCGCCCTTCGCAGCATTCGCCATGCCTTCGTATTTTTTGAGCGTGGCTGCAAGTGCCTGCGGCGTCTGATGCACCGCATAGTAGGAAAGCTGGAGAAAGAAAGGATGCCCCTCCTTCACCTGCGCCTCCATGAACGCACCCGCCCGGCGGGTGATGCTGAAGGACTGCTTGGGGTCTTCGGGATCGGTCGTGTCACCATCCTCGTTCATCGTGATGCCATCGCTCGCGTCATACCCCATCGACTCCGGCGTGTGAAACCACTGCCACTTGCCAAAATGCGCCGCACGATAGCTGCGATCCGCTTTCTTCAGCGTGTTGACCAGAGAGTCTGTCACGGGCGCACTCCAGTTCCGTGAATTTTTGTCGGTCGCATTCAGCGTGCTCGTGGTGCGCCCCATCTGGATGGAGGCACGCGAACACTCGCATTTGCAGTGGGCCGCATACGCCTGTGAAAACGTCATGCCCTGAGCGGCGAGCTTTTCGAGATTCGGCGTGTGAAACTCCTGGCTCGCACTCCCAGCCTCACTGGGCATCATCCTCACCGAGGTGCCGCTCCAAGCCTGGTCATCGGCGAGGATGAAAAGAATGTTGGGCGCCTTGGCAAAGGCCCCGACGGCCAGCAGTTGAGCGACGATGATGCTGAGGAAAAGTTTCATGAGTCTGTACGGATTTTGATTTTGCACTGGCTCATTTGGAGCCTGGTTTTATGTCGGTCTTTTCATTCCTCATCGGCTTCTGCTTGCCGCCCTTGCCTCCTTTGCGGGCACCCGACTGCTCTCCGCCTTCGACATGATCAGGATTCAGCTTCGGCATGCCTGCATTTACGGCATGCAAGTAGTCCATCATGCGGTTGTCGAGCGCGAGAACGATGTGCGGATTCGCCAGAGCGAGATCATTCTGCTCACCGATGTCTTTGGAGAGGTCAAACAACAGGCGCCTTTCCGTCTCGAAGACGCGGATCATTTTCCAGTTCTGGAAAATGATCGCGGAGGCAGGGCCAATCTCATCTTTGTCATAATGGGGAAAATGAACGATAATCTCTTCATGCACTCGCTTGGGCGCGCTGTTCGGATCGGTTTTCAGCATGCTCACGAGACTGACACCATCGAGATCTTTCGGCAGCGTGTTCGCTGCCACGCCCGCCAGTTCCATGATCGTTGGCAAGACATCCACCGTGCTGGCGCGCACATGGGAGAACTGCCCTGCCTTGATGCCGGGGCCCGCCATGAGCAGCGGAACGCGCAGTCCGCCTTCCCACACGGTCCCCTTGCCATTGGAGAGAGCTCCATTGGCGTTGCGCCCCTGCGCACCGTGATCAGCAGTATAGATGATGTAGGTGTTCTTCAGCGCGTCGAGATCCTTCAGCTTTGCCAGCACGAGACCAATCGTCTTGTCGATCTCCTCATTGCCCGCCGCTTGACCAATTCGCATGATGTCCAGACGGTTGCCCAGTCGTCGCTTCACCGATTCGATCATCTCAGGTGTTGCGCTTTCAGGCTGCTTGCCCGGATAATGCGAAATTTGCAGGTAAAATGGCTTCCGCGCCTTCACCTGCCGCGTCATGAAGTCCATGCCGAGCTTTGCGGTGGCGTAACACTGCTTTGGATTGGGTTCGTCCACGTTTTCGGGCCCGCCATTGCTGTTCGGACCGTCGTTTTCGTCGAAGCCGCTCTGCTGCGGGTTTTCGCGGCCCACATGCCATTTGCCAAAATGCGCGGTGGCATAGCCCTGTTTTTTCAAAAGCGTGCCAATGGTTTCAATGCCAGCAGGAAGCTGCGTTGTCGTCTCAGGTGCCATCACTCTGTCTCCCGGATTCACACCTCCCTCCTTCTTGCTTTCACCCACAAACGTCATGTGCAGCCGCGCAGGATTGCGGCCGGTGAAAAGAGCCGCGCGTGTCGGGGTGCACCGCGGCGATGACGCGTAGAAATCGGAAAAGCGAATGCCGTGTTGCGCGATGCTGTCGAGATTGGGTGTATGAATGAAGGTGCTCGTCGATCCCTCGGTATTTCGGTCATCCTGCGGCGCCGACATTGAAGCCCAACCTTGAGCCTCGCCCATGATGACAAGAAAATTTGGCGGCGTCATTTCTGCGGCCGCCAAAATAGGACAGACCATGAGGAGGCAAAAAGCGCAAACACGTTTCATGGTTGGTAAAAGTGGAGTTACCGCAGTGGCGCGCCGCTCACATCCAGATCTGGCTTGGTGTTCCAGCGTTGCTTCCACTCAGGCTTTTCGATCTTGGTGCGGAAGATGATGGTGTTGTCCAGAGCGAGATCATCAGTCCAGATAAACTTGGCTCCTTCAAAATCATTCTCGAAGTAGGGCTGCTTGGGATCGACCTCCTCCACTGTGTACTCTCTGGCCTTTTTCCAGGTGCTGTCATCGAGATCAATGGCCCACCAGTTGGCAGGCAGCGGCTCTTGTTTGACTTGCGGGTTCGCAGTGTCGCCGTTGATCGGACCATGGAAGAAGCTTTTGGCCTTCCAGCTCGCATTGGTCACGGTGCCGTCGGCAAACTTCAGGATAAAACCGCCATCGCCGATGCTGCTGCCATATTCGAGGCCGGTCTTGGGATCCGCATTGTCCTTCGCCAGCACCGCAATCGTCATTGGATACTCAGGGAGGAAGTCAACGCTCACCACATTATGCGGCGTGAACTGAATCGGATCCACGGCAACAAGGCGTCCATTCACATAAAGCATGAACCAGTTGTCCGCATACACATTGAGCTTCATCGTGTCGGCGATGCTCGGCTTGATGAGTCCCGGGGGACCGCCACCTTTCTTCTTTTTGCCGCCCCCTTTTCCAGGCTCAATGGGAGCCCCGCCAGACCGCTGCCCGCCCTGACCCGCACCGCCCTGCATCGTCTGCGCTCCTCCAGCACCTGCGCCGGTCTGTGCAGGCGGATTGAAAATGCTGTCGAGCGGGCGCAAACCGTTTCCGCCACCAGCCCCATTAGTGGTGGGCATTGGAGGCGCTCCGGGAGGAGTAGCCGTGGGAGGAGGTGGCGCGGGCGGTTGATCTCCGCCGCCAGGTGCGGCTGCACGTAAAGGAGTGTTGGGCGCGTTTTGCACCTCTTCCGCCGTGAGCTTGCCGTCATGGTCCAGATCCGCCGCACCGAATAGGTACTTGGCAGCATCCGCCAGTTCCACGCTGCTCAGCCGGCTGTCATCGTTCGCATCCAGCTCATATGCATGACGGTAGATAAAACCGGCAAACGCAGCACCTTCGCGAATGTCACCTGCCGCATCGATCTCAGCAGATGTGATGATACCATCCATGTCCGCATCATACTTGGAAGCGGCCACCTTCATGTCCGCAAGAGTCTCGGCCACAGTCACGATGCCATCCTGATCGCCATCGAGCTCAGTTCCATGCATCTGCATCCACGGCTTGCGCTGGCCTCCCTGCTGTCCGCCACCACCGCCCTGAGGGGCCATGGGCTGCGTCGGCTGGAGGCTGCCACCACGAGCCATGCCGCTGCGCGCACCACCTTCACCACCACCACGCGAGTAAACGACGCTCAGGTCTGCTTTTGCGAGGGTCTTGCCCTCCATAGCGGCCAGCAAGTCTTCGCGTGTCACCCCACCACGCCCGGTGGCCTTGGGCTGCAGCTCGGCGGTAAGCGCATATACATGCAGCACATACGTCTTCTCACCGGGTCCCTGTGAATGCGGGGGCTCATAGCCTTCCTCGCCTTTGAACCCAACTCCCAGCCTGCCCACGCTCTTCACGTTCTTCGGCAGACTCGTCACCTTGGCCGGGATGCCCCACATCACCCAGTAGCTCTTCATCTCATTGCCTGGTGCGAGATGATCCATGATCAAGGCATAGCTCTTGGTGCCAGCAGGTGCGCCCTTCCATTCCAGGGGAAGCGTCGCGCCACTGCCATCGCCGGTATAATCTGCGGGCAGGTTACCCCCGTCTGCCACATCAGGGCTTGTCAAAACAAAACCGCTTGTCGCAGCGGCAGATGCTCCGCCCCTACGTCCGCTGGACTCCTCAGCAGGCGCTGCCATGGGCGCAGAAAGTTCACCCCCATCCAGTTTGCCATCCGCATTGCGGTCCATGGCGGTAAATTCGCTTCGGGCCTTCGCCATGGCGGTGGCCAGCGTACCGCCGCTGCGCTTTGCGGAAAACTCACGTTTCACATTGTCGGCAAATTCCTGTGCCGTGACGGTGCCGTCTCCATTCACATCCAGCAGGCTGCCTGAAGCCTGCGGCTGCGGTGGATGCGGCGCATCTTCAGAAGGCGCAGGTGGATTTTCATCCGGTTTCATTCTTTTGCCGCCCGGACCTCCCTTGCCCTTCCCCATTCCCTTGCCTTTTCCCCCACCTGCGCCAGGACCCTTGCCACCACCACCGCCGCCTCGGCTCGTGTAGACTTCCTTCACGACACCGTCGCTCCCATTGTTAAACTCAAAAGGATACGTGCCATCGCTGTTGATGCTGTAGCTGATCGAACGCTTGTCTCCATTCACCTGATAGCTGAGCTTGTAGCTGTTGGATCCCGTGCTCTCAAAGCCGGTGATCTCTGCCCCACGCAGCGGAGGCGTGTCTGGGCGCACCGGTTGCGCACGTGGCTGCGGATCCACCTGCCCTTCCGCCTCCACGACCACTCCATGAAACGCGCTCTGCAAATAAGGCCGCTTCGTCGAGGCATGATAATGGTACCCCACCTTTACGTCTTCATGCCCATGGCATTCGTCCAGCTTCCCCACAGGCGATCCGTCCGGCTCCGTGAGGCCATAGATCGGGTAGCCATCCAGAGCATAAGCAATCGGCATCCCCTTCCCTACCACGGTCTGCAGATGCAGCGGAGCGATGTGATAGTGGTAATCATCCGCCCGCCCGCAGTGCCCGCCCCATTGATCCAGCTCGCCGATCTCGTACGAAACCTCCCCGCGATTGTTCTGCGGATTGAAGATCGGAATTCCGTTCACCCCAAGAGCGATGGCTCCTCGCAGGAATTGCCCCTCCACGATGGCGGGAGTTTTCGCAGGCACCGGATGCAGCGGAATGCGCCACATGTTGTCCCCAGTGTAATTCTGCGGCAGCGGCACCTGCTGCTGCCATGCCGTGATGCCCACCATCATGTTATGGTCCGGCAGACCGTTCGATCCCACGAAGAGGAAATCCTTGTCCCACTTCAGTTCCAGCTTCGGGAAAGCCAGGAACGGCTTTGCCGCCGCTGGTGCTTTCGCCGCATTGGCCGCTGTTGCCGCAGCCAGATTGAGCGTGGACGCCGCCGAAGCCACCTGCACCGGCTTGATCTCCCCCTCATTCTTCGGCGCATGCTGCTGCATCCATTCCTCCAGAATATGCTGGCGCAGGGCCTCCTTGTCGGCAGATGCACTGGCTTTCCAGGTATGGGCAAAAGCCGCGGGACTGTTGAACAATGCAACGGACAAACCGGCAACGAAGATGGCTTTCATAATGGCCAAGTTGGAGCAGCGGTGTCAGCCGCTTATCAGCGAATGAGCGCTGATTTGTCAGCAAACCGTAAAGAAACTCGCGAAACCATTCGCTTAAGCCAATAGTTCCACATGCCATCCGCCACACGCATCCTCGTCATCGACGACGACACCGAGCTTTCCCAGCTCGTGGCGGATTACTTGAAGCCAATGGGCTTTGAGGTCGAATGCGAACATGAGGGCAACAGCGGCGCCGAGCGCGCCACCAGCGAACCTTGGCATGCGATCATCCTCGACGTGATGATGCCCGGCTGCGATGGCTTCGAAGTGCTGCGCCGCATCCGCACGAAATCCAAAGTGCCGGTAATGATGCTCACGGGTCGTGGCGAAGAGGTGGACCGCATTGTGGGGCTTGAGCTCGGAGCGGATGACTATCTCCCCAAGACTTTTTCATCGCGTGAACTTCTCGCCCGTCTGCGCGCCGTGCTGCGGCGCTCCGGCTGGGTGGCGGAAACTTCGCCGCAGGCGCCGATGAAGGAGATCGTCATCGGCCCCCTGCGCATCAATGCAGATTCGCATGCGGTCGTTCTTGGAGACACACCCCTTGAACTCACTCCGGCGGAATTTGGCCTTTTGCTTTCTCTGGCCAAGGCTCATGGCCGCGTGCGTACGCGCGAACAGCTCATTGAGGATGTCGCCGACCGCGAATGGGATGTCTTTGACCGTGCCATCGACATGCACATTTCCACCCTGCGCCGCAAACTCGGCGACGACCCAAAGAATCCGCAGTTCATCAAGACCGTGCGCGGCTACGGCTACCAGCTTGTCACGCCAGCCCGCTGATCCCTCATGAGCCGCCTGCGTCTGCCTCTGTATGTAAAGATCCTCCTCTGGTTCGGGGTGAATCTGCTGCTGCTGGCTTTGCTCGTGTTTGGCTTTTTAAGCATGCAGTTCCGCATGAGCCTGGACTGGATGCTTTCGGGAGAAGCAGGCGAACGCGTCGCCGCCATTGGCGACAGCATCACGGACGAGCTCTCCCAGCTTCCAGAACAGGAATGGCCTGCAGCACTGCTGCGGCGTGGGGCGGCATATGATGTGACCTTTGCCCTCTTCAGCAGCAGCGGCGCCCAGATCATGGGGGCCCACGTTCAAGTCCCGGCGGAGGTGCTGCCAAAACTCATCGACAAACGCGGCCCGAACGACCGCCCTCCGCCCAGGCGACCGCTGCACCCCACGGGAAAAAAACGGCCCTCCGATGCCCCACCCAAGCCGCGTTTCATGCTGCGCGCCGGTGATCCCGCTCACTATTGGGCAGGCATTCATCTCGATCTTACTCAGCAGAGCGACAACCGCCCCCTGACCCTGCTCATGATGTCCAGCACCATCACCGGCGGCGGCTTGTTCTTCGATCTCTGGCCCTGGCTGGGCCTCGCCGCCACCGCGCTGCTGCTCTCGGCCCTTGTCTGGATGCCCTTCGTGCGCGGCATCACCGGCTTCATCGGCCAGCTCAACCATGCCGCAGGTCGCATCGCCCACGGACACTTTGGCGAACGTGTCTCAAGCAGCCGCAACGACGAACTGGGCGAACTGTCCTCCTCCGTCAATACCATGGCCGCGCAGCTCGGTGAATATGTGGCGGAGCAGCGCCGCATCACGGCCGACGTGGCGCATGAGCTCTGCTCGCCCATCGCACGCATGCAGATGGCTCTTGGCGTGGTGGAACAACGCAGCACGCCCGAACAGTCGGGCTACCTGAAAAAGCTCGACGCCGAACTCCAGCACATGGCGCGGCTGGTGGAAGAAGTGCTTGCCTTCTCCAAGGCCGAGACTTTGCCCGAACGCGAAACAGCCGAAGACATCAACCTGCATGATTTGATTGTGGCCGTCATCGCCCGTGAAGCTCCTGAAGCGGATGCTAAGCTCGACGTGCCCAAGGAGCTGCAGGTACATTCGCTGCGTGACGCGCTTGACCGCGCCATTGGCAACATCCTGCGCAATGCCGCCCGCTACGCCGCCGATTCCGGCCCCATCCTCATCCACGCCGACCAGCATGACGGCTACACTGTCATCCGCATTTCCGACCAAGGCCCTGGAGTGCCGCCGGGGGCATTGCCCCGTTTGTTCGAGCCCTTCTATCGCCCGGAGGCTGCGCGCCGACGTTCCACCGGCGGCAGCGGCCTCGGGCTTGCCATCACCAAGCGATCCATCGAAGCCTGTGGCGGCACGGTGGCCGCGAAACTGCGCGAACCCACGGGTCTGGAAATCGTCATTTCGATTCCTGCGGCATAGACGCCCTCACTCCGCCTGCTTCAGCTCCTTCATCATCTCCAGCAGATGGTTCGTGAGGATGACACTGGTGTCCTCCTGCACTTGATTTGTGCCGAGCCATGTCTCGTAGCCCCCGAGCTTGTGCTGTTCGAAAGTGGGCAGGTAGCCATGGCGGCCATTGGCCAGACCAACGACCATCGTCTGCGGAAACAGACTGCGCTTTTTCAAATCGAGGCCGATTTCGACAAAGGTCTCAAACGGAATGCCGCACACGACAAGATCGCCAATCCGGATGACTTGCAGCTGCACCGTGATCGTTTCCTCTTTGCGCTCCGCCGCAGCGATGACACTGCCCGCGTAGTTTTTCGCGAGGCGGGGCAGTTTCTCCACAGCCTCCTTGTCTTTAACCGCCAGCACCGCCTTCGCCTCCGCCACATCCTGCGCAGATGGGCGGCGGTATTTCAGCGTGATCTCGCGCTGGAGCATTCCCAACGTCACATCACCACGATGTTTCTCAATTTTACGGTGCGCGAACCACGCCGTGTCCGCCGCCTTCTGCGCCACGATGCGGATCTGCTCAAACGGCTCTCGCGGCGGGCGCGTAGCGCCAAAAGGGATGTTGTTGATGTCACCGGAAGTCCCGTTGGACATCATGGCCACAAAGTTTTCATCGCCTCGCACCCGCGAAGGCATCACGCGTGCAAACTCCCCAAAATAATCCGCCGACATCTCGCCCTTGGGCGCACCGCCCACGTAATGCAGCGAATAGTTCGCATAAATAGCGATGGGCTTCCGCTTTGCATCCTGCACGGAGATGATCGTGATGTCGGGGTCTGTGGGTCCCGCTGGATGATCCAGTGTGTTTGGGTCGGTCCCCGGATTCATCTTCACCTTGTCCAGGCGGCCAAAAGGATTCAGCGGCATTTTCCCCGGCTTAAGATACCAGCGCCGGTTGAAGACCTCATCAGGCAGCGGATGCGCCGCAGCACCGACAGTCGCCGGCCGCAACGCCGCATGCGCCTTGATGATGGATGCGGCAATGCCCTCGACAAACCGTTTGTAATAACGCGCCGCCATCTCGCTGCGTGTGTTCACCGATGGCCCGCTGTGCGTGTGCGTGGAGCTGATGAGCATCTTGTCCGCCGCCATGCCTGTCTTGGCCGCAGCGATGGCTTTGGCCTCATTCAGAACATCCGGGCCCGCACCTAGAACATCCACCACCACCATCGCCACCGTTGTCTTTCCATCATCCAGCACGAGTGCCCGCGCATGAAAAGGGTCATGCGCTTTGTTCGCCGCATTCGCACTGAATCCACCCGGCATGTTCATGGGAAACTCCGTGGGCGTGATGTCCACCGCCGCCGCTCCGGCACGCAGCGTTTTGGTTTGAGCAAACAGGGGGGGTGCAAGGAGCAGCAAGGCAAGGACAACAGATTTCATGGCTTTCAAAAACGTCTTACTTGTGAGGATTCTCGTACCAAAATACTCCCAGCTGATCGCGCTCCTCACAGGTGATGACATCCAAATCACCATCCCCGTCGAGATCCAGCGTCTGCATGAGATCATACTTCAAGCCCTCGGGTCCGCCCAGCGTGTGCTGCTTCCATGGCCCCTCGCGCTGCTGCTCCAGCCACACAATGCCCTCAAGCTTCCCTTTGGCATTTTCACAGGTGAACAGGAGGTCGGCCAGCTTGTCCCCATTCACATCCGCAATCTTGACCGCCTTCGCATCTCCCAGGTTGGCCCCCTCCAGCTTCACCCCATGTTCATCCCAGCCTCCATCGGCCTTGCGCAAGCAGAGCACAATCTCCACCGGTTTGGCTGCCGCCGCCACATCCAGCAAGCCATCGCCGTTCACATCGCCAAGATCGGCAAACATCACCTGCCTGCCAAGGCCGCCGACGGCATGCTCCTTCCACGTCGCATGCTCGCGATTCGCCGCCACCCCCGGATTTTCCAGCCAAAACACACCTGTTCGTTCTCCCTTGCGATCACTGAACACCGCATCCACGTCACCATCCCCATCCATGTCATGCGGCGTGAGTGACATCACCCAGCCAGCATCACGCAGTTTGTGCAGTGACCATGCCTTGAGGTCATCCGCTTTCTGCGGCCCCTGCAGCCAGCTCACCGCCGCCCCTTTGTTCTTCGAAGCCACCAGCAGGTCCGGCCCAAACTGTCCGTCCAGATCCAGCGCCGCCGCCTGCATCCACATCTGGGTGTTCGCCGCCGCTGGAAAAGCCTGCGTGGTCCACGCCCCATCCACACGATGATGCCAGTAAAGCGTGCGCGTATTGCCCTCTGTGCCACTGACGACTTCCAACTCTCCGTCACCATCCAGATCGGTAAAGATTGCCTCCTCGACATTCTTCACCTCACCCACGGTGATCTGCGGCCACACCTCACCTGCCTTCTTCGGCCCCGGATTCAAATACACCCGCACCACGCCGCCCTCCTCCCAGCCGGTCACAATGTCTGGCAGGCCATCCTTGTTCAAATCCCCCAGTTTCACACCATCAGCTCCACGAGAGGAATTGTCGATGGTGTGACGAGCCCAAGGCTCACCGGGTGCCAGAATCACCGAATCATCTGCCATCAGCGAGGCCGCGGAAAACAAAGCTGCTAAAATCAAGGTCGGGCGCATGCCCCTACTGAACGGTGAGGAAGGCCAGCAAATCGCGCAATTCTTCATCAGTCAGCGAAACCACCAGCCCCTGCGGCATGATCGATGTTTTCAGCTCCGTGCGTTTCACAATGTCCGTCTGCGGAAAGGAGCGCTCCTTGCCGGTGAGATCACGAAAGACCTCCGTATTGGAAGAACGCAGCATGATGCCGATGAACTCGGTGCCATCCTTGAGCTTCACCTGCGAGGGATAGTATTGCGGTGCCACCTCACGGCTGGGCTCAAGAATGGACCGCAAAATCGCCGCACGATCTCCCTGCTTTGAGACGAGGCTCAAATCCGGACCCACCACATTACCGCGCCCGCTGTGGCGGTGACAGGTGGCGCAAAGCCCCACCTTGGAATGGAAGAAAATGCGGCGACCAGCCTCGACATCGGGCTTGCCAGGCAGCGCATCCAGCATCTTCAGCCACGCAGCGGTGTCATCAAACACCGGGCGGCTCGCGCTCATCACAAACGACTTGTCCTTGTCGGTGTAGCGCAGTGCGCGCCGCGCTTCATCGCGCAGACTCCCCTCCTTGCCAGCGGCCAGTTTCACCAGCAAGGCCTGTTCCTCCGCTTTGGTGGAGTTTGCGAGCCCCACGATGGCATCCGCACGCAACTCCTTCTTCTGCGATTCATCAGCAGCAATCTCCGCCAGCACCGCACGCGCATCCTCAGCATTGCGTGCCGCCAGCGTGCGCACCACTTCCTGAGCGAGCACCTCGTCACCAGCGGCAAATAGTTCACGCAGCAACGGCACCGTGAGCTGCTTATGCGTTGCTGGCGCAAGACGAAGCGCATAGCCTTTGAGCCGTGCGGGTGTCTTGGGATTGAGGATGCGCTCGACGAGCACCTCGGGATTCGTCACACCTGCGGCAGGTTCACCGCGCAGCGTGTTCCAAGTGGCGAGCACAGCTTCAAACAGATGATAGTCCAGCGTCGAATCTGACAGCATTGCCTCCACCTGCGGCGTGAACTTGGTCAAAACTGCATCCGCAATCCAGCGCAGGCATTCGAATCGCATTTCAGGGTCGCCATCTCCCAGAAAGGCGTTCACCCATTGGTCATTGTTCAAGTCAACCCGCCGAAGTGCGACGAAGGCCGTGAGGCGGTCCTGCACCGGCATTTGCTTCAGCTTTTCCACAGTCCACTTCACCCGCGCCAGCGCACTCAAAGCAGCGTCAGCCAGATACGCATCCTTGCCACGCGCAAGCTGGAGGAGCCTGCTCGATTCCAGCTTCGCTTTTCCAGTGCGCAGATCATCAGCAAGACGCGCGTCATCATTCAGCGCATCCGGCTTGCCTTTCACCCAGGCCGCCTTTGCCTTGTCGATCTCCAGCTTCCAAAGACGCCCGCGCTTGTGAATGGGATAAGAACTAAACACCCAGTCATTGAGATAGTAGGAGCCGTCAGGGCCCACGGCCATGCACGTTGGCCGGAAGAAGTCACTGCCTTTGACCAGCGGAATGCGTTCTGATGTATAACCCGCACCTTTTCGTGTGAGCGGAAAGTAGTCAATGCTGTGATCGCTCCAGCTCGGGATCAACACCCCGCCGCCAAGTTCCACAATCGCACACGGGCCTTCGCCAGAAGGATGCACCATGCCAAGCGTACCGCGCAGTTCGCCGTTCCACGCCACGAACGGATGTACCGGCGCACTGCCGTACACCCACTGAAAACCGTAGTCCGCGCCTTCCACGACATACAACAACCGGCACGGCGGGCGGCTGCCGGGATCATTTTCAGCAGCGAAGATCTCACCGTCTTTGCGCACCATCAGCCCAAACGGATTCCAGAACCCCCGCGCGATGCGCCGCATGTTTTTGCCATCCGCCGTGCAGCGGAACACACCGCCCTCACCACGTCCGCTGACCTTGGATCCATCTTTCGCCGTGAGCGTCCAGTCCTTGCCGAAATTCTCACCGAGCGAAAAGACAAGACCGCCATCAGGATGCCAGGCCATGCCGCTCAGTCCGTTATGTGGGTAATCCGCGACGGAATCAAGCGTGGCCAGATTCTCCTCCACATCTCCCACTCCATCACCATTGGTGTCTTTCACACGCAGCACGCGGTCCCGCTCCGCAAGGTAGATCCAGCCATCCGGCCCGACCTCCACATGCATGGTGGCGTCGGTCTTGTTGTAAAACACCCGGCGGTTCTTGCCGTTCGCATCAAAGACCAGCACCTCATCATGCACGGGTCCGTCATAGTCTTCCGGACGAAAATGAGTGTGACAGGAGATTGAATAAATGTTCCCGTTTTTATCCACCGCGATGCCCGTCGGTGTGACCAAGTCGGGATGCTCAGCCAGCAACGTGAGTTTGACGCCCGGCTGCAACGTTTCGATTTGCGGCGGCAGCTCTTTCGGCACATCAGGTGCTTTGGGAGGTGTCGCAGGCTGTGCAAGCGCAGCCAGTGGGAGGAGAAAGAGCAGGTATTTCATGAGATTATAAAGCGCGGACACGTTCCAGAGCTGCGGCGATTTCCTTTTCGATGACCGGCAGCGGATTGAGCAGGGCGAGTGGATCAGGTACAGGCGTGACTTCGTTGCTGCGTGGATCCCAGTTCACCGGACCGAAGCGGCATGGCGCTGGATTCCCCGTCAGGATGTGCATCCCCGCATCATCTTTGTCGAAGTGCCAGAACTCGAATGGGAAATGAATGAAGCCGTGCTTTTCCATCATCGCCGCAATCTCAAGCCGTGTGGCGACATGCTCAGGAGCGACAAAAGGCGACCTCATCGGCGTGCATTCGCTCATTTCAAGATACGGATAGCCACGCCACACCTCGCTTCCGTCATCACGACGAAACACCGAAATGTCGATGGCTGATCCCGACATGTGCGCTCCGATCTTGGGCATGTTGGCCGTCAGCACGATGGCACGCCGAAACATCATCTCCGTGCTCGGAATCTCTCCTCCGAGTTCCCAGATGCACTTCTTCAAAACCGTGTCAAACACCGACGGCTTGCGCACCAGCTGCCGCTGCATGTCCAGCGACCGAAAGCCATCCTCGATCTTCAAGATCCAGCCACGCTCGTTCATCTCACGCCCGATGGTGATGACATCTCGCACCAGGCTCTCGCGCAGGAAATAGACGCGGTCCAGACCCCCGGCGATCTTGCTGGTGGAAAACAGCATCTCCACCTTCGCGGCGGCGGCGGCATCAGGGATTGAGGCAAACCGCTCGCCACATTCATTGACCGGAAATTCGATCAGCTTCTGCACAATCGCATAGCCTTGCTCCATTTGATCCGCCCAGTAGGCACGGCGTGCTGCTTCGTCGTTGTTCATAAGCAGTTCTCAGTTGGTTTTGCGCACCGCCACTGCCTCCACCTCATAGCGCAGCGTGGGGGGCAGGCAGTTCGTGATCGTGGTGCGCGCAGGCGAAGGCTGCGGGAAATATTCGCGGTAGAGCTGGTTGTACAGCGGCACGTCCTCCGCATCTCGCACGTAGTTCCGCGTCTGCACCACGTGAGCCAGATCGCTGCCTGCGGCCTCCAGCACCTTGCGCACATTTTCAATGCTGCGGCGGAATTCGCCTTCAAAAGTATCGCTCACGATGTTGCCCTCCTGATCCACGGAGGCCTGCCCCGACACAAAAATCAAATCACCCACCGCCACGCAGGGACTGAAGGGCAGATGTGATGTGGGCGTATCGGGAAGCTGGGGATAGGATACAAGCGGATGAGTCATGATGATAAAACGATCAGGGTTTGGCGGCTGGCGCGGACTGCAGGCGTGCCTTTTCCTCGGCTTCGCGCTTCTGCAGATCCTTCGGATGTTTTGAAAAACTCGCGAACACATCGCCGACCACTCGATCCGCCAGCGCACCAAGCTTCTTCAAAAGAATCGCCTCAGCTTCGGGTTTGAGCTTGGACAAATTGGGCTCGTATCCACCCACGGCATGCGCATCTGCCGTGGCGATGTAGCCGATGTTTCCGTTCGCATAACCGACGATGATGGGCGTGGCCCGATTGGCGATGGCCTGTTCAAGTTTAAATCCGTATTCCACCATCGGCTCACCCGGCATGGTGAGCAGAAGAAACGGGCCGATCTTCATCGCCATCAATTCCGCGCGCACTGGCTGCTCTTTGCCTGGGAGCTCCACCACCTCGCTGGCGACACGGATGGGATAGAAGGTCTCGCGTTTGCGCAGTTGCTCACGCGTCACGCTGAATGACGCCGCACGCGCCACCGCGCCGCCGAGATCGCGGCCTGCCCACTGGATGTCCGCCTCGTCTGCGCAGCGATACGGATACCCGGGCAGATTGGGCCGGATGTCTCCAGCACAGCCCTGCATGAACAGAGCACTCGTCTTTTGCGCGTAGCACATCTCCACAAACGTCTGCGCCTCACCTGGAAAGTCGGCGCTCATTTTCGGATACCCCTTCGGATACGGCTGCGAGCCTTTGTCGCCCCAGGTGAAAAAACACGGATGACAGACCGCGTGCATGATGACCGCCAGCGGAGTGAGCGTCTTGCCATCATCAAAGCGCAGCACCTTCACGCGCTTGTCGTTGGGTCCCTCAGGGTTCAAGCTCACCACGGCCCGGCCAGCGTATGTTTTGCGGCGGTTGATGCCAAAGCTGATGCTGTCTTCACCATAGCCGATGTTCACAGGCTTCATGCTGGTGGCAGCCTCCTTGGCAGCCGCCCCCAGTTTTTTGATCAGATCCGCCGCCCAGCGCAGGTTTTCCATGTAGCCGGGACCCGAATGATTATGTGAGGCGGCGACGAGAATGTTCGCCGAAGGAACACCTGTCTCTGCCTCAATCCTCGCCCTTGCATCCCGCACCATGTCATCCCACGCACCGATGGTGTCCAGCGTGACGATCGCGGCCTTCGTTTCGCCATCATCCAGGATCAAAACCCCGGCACGCAGCGGATCACGCACACCGCTCACCTGACGCACGTGCCCGACAATTTTGGATTCCGCCGCATCAAGCGGGCTGATGTCCACCTTGGCCACCCCGGCCTTGAGATTCGAGACGATGGGAAAACTGCCATCCCTGACCTCCTGCGCCTGCACGCGGGAGAAGAGAAAGCAAACACCTAGAAGAAGTGCCGGGCGGAGATGCATGGCTCTCTTCTACGCTCTCAAAGGCTGCAAATCATCACGCGATCAGCTCCGTGATCGGCTTTCCATTCTCCACAATGTGAACCGGACGCCCATTGAGATCGTTGAGCGTCACCTTGGAGTAGTCGATTCCGAGATGATGATAAATCGTGGCTAGGAAGTCACTGGCGTTGCAGGGGCGCTCGACCACATCTTCACCGCGCTTGTCACTGGCACCAATGATGCCACCCGTCTGGATGCCGCCGCCGGCCCAGACATTGGTGAAGGCACGCGGCCAGTGGTCACGCCCAGGTTGCAGCGTGCCCGTGGGCCCGCTGGCATCCCCCGCGCCCGTGCTGCGGTCAAAGCTGATCTTCGGCGTGCGGCCAAACTCTCCTGTTACAACAACGAGCACCCGCTTGTCGAGCCCACGCGCATAAATGTCCTCGATCAGCGCGGACACCGCACGATCATAGGTCGGCATGCGGAAACGCAGCGCTTCAAACTGATGCTGATTCACCGCATGGTCGTCCCAGTTGTTCACCCGGCCGCACAAAGGCCCGCTGAGGCTGCTGGTGACGATTTCCACGCCCGATTCGACAAGGCGACGCGCCAGCAGAAGCTGTTGTCCCCAGCGGTTGCGTCCATAGCGATCACGGATCGCCGCATCCTCCTTGCTCAGGTCAAAGGCATCGCGGGTATGCGGATTCGTTAGCAGCGTGGCCGCCTGCGCTTCAAATTCATCCAGCGCCCCGAGCTCGCCTTCGCGGTCAAACGCACGCTCCATCTTGTCCAGACTCTTGCGCAAAACAATGCGGTCACTGAGACGACGATTTTCCGATTCATCCGCCAGGCCGATGTTCGGCACCTGAAAGCTCGGGCGGTTCGGATCATCGCTAACCGCGAATGGCGCATAAGCATCGCCCAGATAGGCAGGGCTCGAATACTCAGGCGAGGCCGCAGGCACGCCGATGTAATTCGGCAGCGGGTTCGTACGACCGCCCTCCTTGGCCCGCAGGTAATGCGCCACCGACATCCAATCCGGCAGACGCGGCTTGGGCTTGTCGCGCGTGTCGCTGTCGCCGGAAAACATCTGCATCGTCCCCGCCGGATGTCCGCCCGCCGATTGATTCATCGAGCGCACAATGGTGAACTTGTCCGCGATCTTCGCATTCATCGGCAGCATTTCAGTGAACTGCATGCCCGGCACCTTGGTGCTGATCGTCTTGAACGGCCCGCGATACTCGCTGCTGGCCTCCGGTTTCGGATCGTAGGTGTCGATGTGCGACTGCCCGCCCGGAAGCCAGACCATGATGATGGACTTGCGTTCACCCTTCGGCTTCGCTGCATTCTCCGCCCGCAGCTTCAGCAGGCCCGGCCAGCTCAGCGTCGCCATTCCAGACAATCCAAACTGCATGAAACTCCGGCGCGACAAAGGACCGGCGCAGCGAACGAGGGAAGGAGGCTGAATAATGGATGACATGTGTAAAAACCTACGTTCGATGGTGCTAGTCTTTATCGCGCAAGGTAATGCTTCGGCGGGACTTACGCAGTGAGCCCCGGAATCGGTCGGCCATGATCCACAATGGGCGTCGGGCGGCCATTGAAGTCATTGATTGTGACCTTGGAGGCATCAATGCCCAGATGATGATAGATCGTCGCAAGAAAATCCCCCGCGCTGCACGGCCGCTCGATCACGTCCTCGCCGCGTTTGTCCGTGGCACCGACGACCGCCCCCGTCTGGATGCCGCCGCCGGCCCAGATGTTGGAAAAAGCCCGCGGCCAGTGGTCGCGGCCCGGTTGCAGCGTGCCCGCAGGTCCGCTGGCATCTCCCGCGCCCGTGCTACGGTCAAAAGTGATTTTCGGGGTGCGCCCAAACTCACCCGTGACGACCACCAGCACGCGTTTGTCGAGCCCCCTTGCATAAATGTCCTCGATCAGCGCGGACACCGCCTGATCATAATTGCCCATGCGGAATCTCAGCGCCTCAAAGATGTGATGGTCCACCGCATGATCGTCCCAAACCTGCGTTCGGCCGCACAGCGGACCATGCAGGCTGCTGGTGATGATCTCCACGCCCGCCTCCACCAGACGCCGCGCGAGCAGCAGCTGCTGCCCCCAGCGATTCCGTCCATAGCGATCCCGTGTCCGGTCGTCTTCTTTGCTCAGATCAAAAGCATCGCGCGTCTGTGAACTCGTAAGCAGTGACATCGCCTGGGACTCAAACTGGTCGAGCGCACCGAGTTCACCTTCGCGATCAAATGCACGTTCCATTTTGTCGAGACTGCGACGCAGCGCAACGCGGTCGCTGAGCCGGCGCGTCTCCGCCTCATCCGGCAGGCCAATGTTCGGCACCTCAAAACTCGGGCGATTCGGATCCTCGCTCACCGAAAACGGCGCATAGGATGCACCTAGATACGCCGGTCCGCAGTAGGACGCGTTAATTGGATTGACGCTGACATAGTTCGGCAGCGCCTGCGGCCGCTGTGGATCTTTGGAGCGCAGGTAATGCGCCACGGACATCCAGTCCGGCAAACGCGGCACTGGTTTGTCGCGCGTATCGGGATCGCCCGAAAGCATTTGCAGCGTTCCCGCCGGATGACCGCCCGCCGTTTGATTCATCGAGCGCAGCACCGTGAACTTGTCCGCAATCTTCGCCTGCAGCGGCATCAGCTCCGTGAAATGCGTGCCTGGGATCTTGGTGGAAATCGTCTTGAACGGCCCGCGATACTCGCTGCTGGACTCCGGCTTCGGATCGTACGTGTCGATGTGCGACTGCCCGCCCGGCAGCCAGACCATGATGATGGATTTTCGCTCGCTCCTCGGCAGGACCGCGTTAGCCGCACGCAGTTTGAGGAGGCTCGGCCAGCTCAGTGTTGCCATGCCGGTCAGACCAACCTGCATGAAAGCACGACGCTGCATGGGACCTGCGCAGCGGACGAGCGAAGGAGGCTGGACGATGGAGGACATGCGATGAAGTGTGGTTTTTCATCCCATCGAACGAGCTACTTCGATCCAAATGCGATGAGCTCTTTCCCTGCCCCATCCCACACGCGCAGGATGCTGTCTTCACCGCCGCCAATGATGGCGCTGCCATTGGGCGCGCTGACGGCCGCCTGCATGTAATCCGGCAGATTTGCCATGGCCCGCACTTCCGTGCCATCATCAGTGACGATGCGGATGCGGTTGTCCCCGGCAGAGGTGACGATTTGATTCGTGGCGCCAATGAACTGCAGCGAGGTGACCTCCTTGGTCCAGCCTTCGATCTTTCTCTTCCGCTCGCCGATGATCATGTTCCATGTCACCACGGTTCCCTCCGCACCTGCCGTGGCAAGCACGCGGCCATCACTGCGGAATGCAACACCCATGACGTGATGGGTGTGACCCTCAAAAAGGTTCAACTGCTTGCCTGTGGCGATGTCGGTGACACGCGCGATTTTGTCAGCACCACCGGAGGCGAGGCGTTTGCCATCCGGCGAGTAATCAAGGCAGAGCACCGTATCAGCGTGCTTTTCCTTCCACTTCTGCGTGGCCTTGCCGGTGGCGACATCGAAGAAAATGATATCGCCGCTGCGTGACAGCTCACCGCCGCCCGTGGCGAGTGTCTTGCCATCTGGACTGAATCGCACGGCGTTGACACGATCGGCAAAGAGGCCCTTCTGATCAATCTTGCGCTCCAAGGACCAGCGCTGCGAACTGCCCGCAGACTGCGTGACGGACTTGGTGGCCACAAAGGAGCCATCGGGAGCAGAGGTGATGGTCGTGATGGCCGCAGCACTGCCGGTGCTTTCTTCAATCGGCGCGCCGGTCGCGGCACCCCACACCCGCAGGCTGCCATCGTCGAACATCGAAGCCACGCGCAGTGCATCGGCGGAGAAGGAAACGGCGATGGGTTTCGCGGTGGTCTTGGTCAGCGCGAGCTTGGCCGCAGCCAGATCGGCCGTGGCCTTGTCCTGCAAAGTTTTCGAGGCTGCAATAGCAGCATTCGCGGCTGCAACAGCCTTGGCATTGACGGCTTTCGAATCGGTGATGCGCTTCAAATCATCCTCGGCGTCCTTCACATTGCTCTGCGTTGCAGAGACGGCGGCGAGCGCGGAAACCTCCGTCATTTTCGCGGTGATGAGTTTTTCCTGCGCGGCCTTGAACTCTTTGTCGAGGGCTGCATCGGGTTTGCCTCCTGGTGCCGCTTTGATTTTGGCAGCGACTTCATCCACGGCCTTTTGCGCCGTTGTTTTGGCCTCGGTGGTCGGCGGCACGGCCTTCTGTTTCTCAGGCAGCACCTTGTTCATCGCCACGATGGCCTCCTTGGCTTTGCCCAGCAGGACATCAAGTGCCTTGTCCTGCGCCTCGATGCGGGTGATTTCACTCTTTTGAAATGCCTGCTCCAAGGTCTGAGCCGCGACAACCCAGTCCAGCTCCGCCATCTTCTTTGCAGCCGCCACGCTGCCACGGAGCTCCATGACCAGTTTCGCCGTCGCTGCATCCCACACACGCACAGAACCATCGTCACAACCCGTGACAACCTGTTTGCCATCAGCAGACATCGCACTGCTCAAGACTGCGACTTTGCCGGTGGTGGCGATCTTTTTGATCAACTCGGCGCTCGCAGGAACCGAGGCCGTTTTCGCCGTGGCCGCCACCGCTTTGACTTCCGCCATTTTCCAAATCTTCACTTCACGAAAGCTGCCGCTCGCAAGGCGCGTGCCGTCCGGACTGAATGAAAGCGACTGAACCAGCGCTCGATGTGCCGCGCCGTTCTTTTCCGCAGGGTCGCTGATCTGCGCAACGAACTGACGCGTGGCCATGTCATAGACATAGATGTGGTTCGAGCGGCCGCAGGCGACGTACCGTCCGTCCTTCGTCATCGCCACGCTGTAAATCGGATCAATGCTGGCGGAAAAGGCCTGCAGCACCACCGCGCGTTCCACCATCACCGAGCCTTTTGCCCCCTGGTCAATCCACGCCTTCAAAGTGGCGATCTGCTCAGGGATGAGGTTCACCGCGCCGGATTTGTTGTTCGGCGGCGGCATCTCCATGTCCTTCGTGTGCAGCGAAGCCGTGACGATCAGGCTCTCCGCTCCCTTCCCAGGAATGATCGCAGGGCCGCTTTCGCCGCCTTTGATCATCAGTTCCGGCGTCTCCATGTTCAGATCCGCCTTGGTCGTCGTCTTGTTATGACACGAGATGCAGTTCGCTTTCAGGAACGGGTAAACGTCCCGATAGTAATCGAGATCTGCCGCCAGTGCGGGGATCGAACAGCACAGAAGGACAATGAGTGGATACGGCTTCATCACTTGCTGGCGGTGGTGGCTGCGGCGGGTTTCACCGAAACGCGAATAGGTTCCGAAATCAGGATCTCCACGGTGTCTGTGGGGGATGCAGCCGTGGTGACGGCTTTCATGCGGCTGGTGGCCGCAGCCATCGCGGCTTCCGCCTGCTTTTGCTTCTCGGCGGCCTTCTTTGCAGCTTCTGCATCCGTGGCGGCGAGCTTTTTGGCTTCAGCGGCCACAGCGACGGCGAGTTGCTCTGCCTTTTTCTGTTCGGCTTCGGCCAGTGGCACGGCAGCGGGATTGTAGCGGTATTTACAGATGCCCAGGCTCTGAAAGGCAAAAGTGTAATCTCCCGGCGCGATCTTCAAGGCGGCAAGATCAAGCACGGCCTCGAACGTCGCTGCTTTGAGAGGAATATCGAACTCCTTGATGGCGCTGAACCCTTCACCGTAGGCCTTCACCTTGATCGAGGTGCCATTGAAGTCGTTGCGCCAGGTGAGCTTGAGCGGGATCTTCAGCGTTTCGCCCACCTTCGCTTCGAAGACCTTGTTTTCAGCAGTGGCAATGGTCAGCGGTGCCTGCTCAGAATCACTGACAGAAACGGGAACGTCGGCCATCAGACGCGGCGCTGGAATCTCGCCCTTCGCATCTTTCACCGGCCACTCCATGCTGGCCACACGCACCGGGCGCGTTATGACGGCTCCATTGACCGTGGCTTTGCCGACAATTTTCGCGACCGAGAAGCCGTGTTTCGCATCGCTGGATGCGGTAAGAATCAAATGACCAAAGGGCTTGCCCTTGGCGATTTTCAACCCGGCTGCGCTGACACCCGGCGGCAGATTTTCCATGCCGATTTCAATCTCTCCATCAAACCCGTCACGACGCTGCACCACGACCTCAAAAGCACGAGATTCACCGGCACGCAGAGCCATCGGCTTTGAGAGCGAGGCACGGTCTCCATTGCGCAGTGTCATATGCACAGCCCAGGCAGCGAGCGAGAAATCCGGCGTGGCCTGACGCACAATGAGGCGATAAATGTTGTTCGCATCGCTGCGTGTACCGCCGAACAGATCGCGCACCTGCAGGCGATAGGTGCCGTCTTCCTTGATCTCAAACTTGCCGTTCACATCGGGTGATCCGGCATCGTACGGCGGGCCGTCATATGAATAGCCGTTGCTGGTCACCTTCATGGGTGGAGCGATGTCATAGAGCTCGGCCACATCCGTCAGCGTCTCTTTGCCACCGGTTGCTTTCACCTGCTGCACGAGCACAAAAGGGTCTGTGTTCAAACCGAGGCGCTCGGAAGCCACCTCCACCCACCATGTCTCGCCTTTCTTGGCGGTGAACTCAAAAGTATCGACATCCGCTGCGGGGAAAAAGGAACCCGCGATGTCACAGGGCAGAGTGATCTTCTGCGCTTCAACAGGCTTGTTGTTCGGCTCCGTTTCATTCGCCTTCGCGGTCGCGGCGAGGCCAGCAGGCGGCCAGGACATCGCGCTGACGGTCTGCGTTTGTGGCTGACGTGGCGCAGGTCCCGTGCCCGGCACCTCCTGCAAGGCTAGGCGATAGAACAGGCGGTCCCCGCCTTGGTAGGTGAGATCGCTCACCTTGATCAGGTAGGTGCCGTCAGCTGGTGGCGTGAAGTCGATCACGCCTCCCGTGCGGTTCACTTTTAAATCGCCGCCTTTTGCATCTGCGAGGATCAGCACCGGCGTCAGCCGGGAGTCGATGCCCGTCGCGGCGCAGTCCACTGCCACGCGTTTCCCTTTCACGCCTTGGAATGCATAAAAATCCACCGACCGCTTCGTCATCGTCGCATTGCAGATGGTGCCCAGAGGCAGCGCCATCGCCGTCTCCACCGAGTTGTTCGGCTTGGTTCGTATGACCTCCGGAAGCTTGTTCACCGAAAATGCCCGCGCCGCCGAGACTCCAAGGCGCGACATCACCCGCGCATCATATACGCCGACCGGCGCGTCTGCCGCAATGCTCACGGTGAACTTGTTCTCCGTACCTGCGACCGGCTTTGCCGTGATCTTCGGCGTCGAAAACATCAGCTCACTGATGTTCTCCGTGTTTTCACCGGTGATCGTGACCTCAACCGTCGTGCCCGCCTGTCCGCCCATGGGCATGACCGTGAGCAGACGTGGCAACGGCAGAGTGACCTGCTGTGCGAGGGCCGAAGCCGCCATCCAAGTGAAGGCAGCCAGTGTGAGTGTGGATTTCGCGAGCATAGATTAGTGATTGTACAAAAATTCCTTCGTGTTCAGCAGCGCCCAGAGCAGATCTTCGTAGCCGTTGCGCTTTGCCCGTTGGGAATCGAGTGGTTTGCCGGTGGCGTCAGTGCGCGGCCTTGCAACGTAGTTCTCGCTGATGCGCACTTCATCAGCGGTGGGTTCGCGGGAGAAGGCGGCGAGGTAGAGTTCACGGATGCGCTTGGGCTCGGGCATCTCGGCCTTGCTCAAGGATTCGGCACGCCCGCCGCTGGCGGTGAGCTTGGCCTTCACGTCAGCGGCGTTCATGAGGTGCAGGCTTTGCGCAAGGCTGGCGGACTGCACGCGCTCGCATTCGCAAACACTGGCGCCTTCGGGACGACCGAACACCTTGAGGAAAGGAGCGGCGCGGTTGTAGCTGTTGTCCGGCAGTGAAATGGCCCTCGTTCCCGCCGGCAGATCAGCAAAGTCGGTCTTGGAGCCGGCGACCATGTCAATGCTGTCGAGCATGACCTCGGCAGTCATGCGTTTCGGGTAATAGTGGGAGTAGGCCTGACGATCGACGGCATTGTACTGGTTTGGCGTGGAGCTGAGCTGATATGCGTGGCTTTGCGTGATCGTGCGCACGAGTGCTTTCAGATCGTAGCCGCTGTCAGTGAAGCTCTTGGCCAGCGCATCGAAGAGGTCGGGATTGGTCGGCGGGTTGGTGTCGCGAAGGTCGTCCTCGGGCTCAACGAGACCGCGCTTGAAGAAATGCTTCCAGTAGCGGTTCACGAGCGACTTGGCGAAGAAGGGATTGTCCTTCTTGCTCATCCAATCGACCAGCGCGAGGCGCGGATCATCATCGGGGGCGATGTCGAGTTCGGGCTCGCCGAGACCTGCGGGCTTCAGCATCACACGGGTTTTGCGGTGTTCAGTCTGCGCGATGCCGCGCTTGTGGAAAATGAGGTCTTCACCAGCGATGGCGGTCGGTTTGCGGCCGATCTGGCTGAAGAACGCAGCAAGGTGATAATACTCGGCCTGCGTCCAGCGCTCAAAGGGATGATGATGGCATTGCGCGCACTGCATGCGCACGCCGAGGAAAAGCTGTGCAACGTCTTCGAGCTGCGTGGTGGGCTCCTTCACCCTCTTGTACCAAGCGACAGGAGGATTGGAAACGATGGTCCCGGTGGAGGCGAGGATCTGGCGCACGATCTGGTCGTACTTGGTATTGGCCAGCAGGCTGTCGCGCATCCAGGCGTGGAAGGCGAAGTTGGAGGTGATGTCAGCGGCGTCCGAACGTGTATTCTTGAGCAGCGAGGTCCATTTGTTGGCGAAGTAGTCCGCGTAGTCGGGGCTGTTCAGGAGGGCCTCGATGGCGCGGTCGCGCTTGTCCGGTGCCTGGCTCTCCAGAAAAGCCTTTGTCTCTTCCGCCGTGGGCAGACGACCACCGATGTCGAGGGAGATGCGGCGCAGAAAGGTCGAGTCATCACAGAGGGGCGAGGGTGGCACACCGATCTGCTTCAAATTGGCAAACACATGCTGGTCGATGAAATTCTTCACCGGCGGAAGCGAGTCAACGGGCGCACCCAGTGGAATGGAGACGCTGCAAACGGAAACACGGCCGCCAAAGCGCACCATCACGGCCACATTGCCGGGAATATCCAAGGTCTTGACCAGCCCCTGGTCTCCTGCCTCGGCCATGGCGCGGTCATTGGCTTCAAAGAGCGCCAGCTTGGTCACATCCCGGCTGCTGCCATCCGAGTACTTCGCAGTCACTTTAAGCTGCTGCGTGGTTTTAACATTCATCGTCACGCGCGCTGGTTCCACCAGAATGCTGCTCAACTTGGCCTCATCCTTTTGCGCATAGTTCATGCCTTCCGCGATCCAGCGCACAAGCATCTTGTAGTCTTCGGAGCCCGGCTCCAGTTTCTTCCCGCCTGTGTGCGGCACAATGGCTGCCCCCTTGGTGATCAGCAGGCTTTCCTCCGGTGCTGGCGGAAACACGCGCCGCCCCTTCCCCTGCTTGACGATGGCCTCGTAATCTTCCTCGGGTTCAAAACCAAGCACGCTCAGACGGAAGCCGCGCTGGCCGGTGATCGCCTTGGCATGGCATACGCCTGCATTGCAGCCGGCCTTGGTGAGGATGGGCTGAATATCATTGACGAAGCTTAAGGGGCGTGACGATTCCGCCGCGAAACTCGTTCCAGCGAGCATCACGATCATCCATGCTTTAAGAGGTGCTTTCATTATTATCACTTCAAACCTACGGTTTGGAGCCCCCCTTTTTCGCATCGAGTAACTTTAGTATTAACTTCAATCACAATGAGACAGCTCGCATTTGCCGCCCTTTTAACCCTTGCAACCCCCACCTTGGTCTTGGGCTGGGGTGAGCCTCATCATGCCATCACACGTGCGGCGCTGGAGGTTTTGCCGGCATGGCAAAAGGAGGCACTTGGGGGTGAATTTAAGCAGCTAGGTGACAATTACTGCATGATTCCGGACCATGTGTTCTCGGACAAGGAAAACGCCAAGTATGCCAAGATGGGGTCAATGCCGAATGAGGTGTATTTGAAGATCCTGCATGTGCCGACGCAGCAGGCGGAGTACCATGAGGTGATGCGCTACTTTATGGAGAAGGCAGTGGCAGCGTGGCGCGAAGGGAGGACGGGAGATGCAGCGCGGTATATGGGGACGATGTGTCACCAGATTGAAGATTATGGCAGCCCGGCGCATACGGTGCCGGGAGACAACATGTTCACGCTATTGCAGCAGTTCTTGCCGCCTTCGGAGGCCATGAAAGGCCAGCTCATGCATGGGCCGATTGAGAACAGCGACTTCAAGGTGAGCATTGAGGGCTACAAACCTGCACTTCTTGGAACCACGGTGAATGAGGCTGCATGGAGGCTCATGCACCGGGTGCATGATGAGATCCTGAATGCACGGAGCACGACGGTGCCGATCATGCAGGCACTGTACCGGGAGGACAAGGAGGAGGTGGTGAAGCACCAGATGCGGGCGGCGACGATGGATGCGCAGGTGGTGGCGGATGCGGTTTATACCATGATGTGCCTTGGGATGCAGAAGTTTGCAGCGGAAGAGCAGGAGTTGCTCAAGCGGGTGCAGATTGGCGGCTTCTTTCCGCTGGAGGCAGCCAGTTTGTATTATCCGCAGTCGCAGTTTTTCAGCTCGCCGAACTGGGGGCACGCGCGGAGCGGGGTGATTTTGGCGGGTGGGAACACGGACATGCCGCTCAAACTTTGTGTCGGATCCGGCAATCAGGAGTTCAAAAATGGGATCAGCGCGGGCATGGGGAAGCCGCTGACGTTTTTGCTGCCGCAAGATGTTTATTCGCGCTTCACGGTTTTGGCGGGGTTGCATCCGGAGCTTGGGGTGAAAGGGCGAGTGGAGTTTACGGTGAGCGGGGATGGGAAGGTGCTGAGCACGGTGATTTTGAATGGGACGGATAATGCGAAGCTGATGGAGTGTGATGTGAGCGGTGTGACGGAACTGCAGCTGGCGCTGACTTCACGGGGGCTGGATGCGAAGAGCAATTATGCGATCTGGGCGGAGCCGACGCTGGTGAAGAAGTGAAGGAGGAAGCGGAGTGCTGGACTTGTGTCGAAGTATGGGCTGAGGTGGGAGTGCCTGCATTACCCAGCGAAAGCGGTAGCTGCGATACAGGCTTGCGCCGAGCATCTTCGCGACCGCACTCCAAAAGGCTGGCATCACTTTAGGATTTGATCGAGCCATTCGTATGCGGCCTGGCGTTCGGGGTCGGGGAAGTCGTGGGG
>Ga0075012_10000082_pt1 | contig 88505 bp, 77 predicted proteins | sample All_14_2_FD_71474 | JGI IMG/M metagenome (GOLD analysis project Ga0075012, IMG submission 71474) | Freshwater microbial communities in response to fracking from Pennsylvania, USA - Allegheny Zone_MetaG_DW_15 | ecosystem: Environmental > Aquatic > Deep subsurface > Groundwater > Drilled... | reverse complement strand
TTTGACGTATCCATAAAAAGAAGGAAGTTAATTGAAACAACTTTCAATTAACTTCCTTCAAATCCTTTCCAATAAAGAGTCTCAGGCTAGCACCACCAACTATTTTTGGCCTCTATATCTGAAACAAAAAGGCGGAAATCAATATTGATTTCCGCCTTTTTGTTATAGTAGTTGTTTCAGTTCTATACCTTGTTCAGGAAAAGCTGGGGTGCTATACCCAGCAGTATTACCAGGGCACAGGTAAGTATCAGCATAAAACGATCGCCGCCGGTTACCGGACTGCTTAGTTCCGGAGTACCCGGCTTAAAGTACATAGCGATTATCACCCTGAAATAGTAATAGACACTTATTGCTGCCATAAGCAGTGCAAATATGATAAGCCACATAAGCTGCCCCTGCTGTGCTACTGCCAGCAGCATATAATACTTGGCTATAAACCCGCCGGTAAGCGGAATGCCGGCCAGAGAGAATATAAATATAGTTGCTGCAAAAGCCAGTAATGGGTCTTTTTTGGCCAGGCCATTGAAGCCATCGTAAGTATAATCCTTCAGCTTCATCAGTACGGCAAACATACCTATGGTAGCTACACTGTAAGCAATAGCATATATGAGTATACCCTGCCATGCAAAGTTGTTTACTGCCAGTACCGCAAACAGCATAAAGCCTGCCTGCGCTATAGATGAGTAAGCAAGCATACGTTTCACGCTCTGCTGAAATACTGCTGTCACATTGCCTATAAGTAGTGTGGCTGCAGTAATGATAGCCAGTACCAGTGTCCAGTGTCCGCTTAGGTTACTGAATGATGTCTGGAACAGACGGAGGAAAGCCATGAAAGCGGCAGCCTTTACTACCGTAGCCATGAAGGCAGTAAATGGTGTAGGTGCGCCATCATATACATCTGGCGTCCACATATGCATGGGAGCAGCAGATACTTTAAAGGCAAGAGCTACCATTATGAACATAATGCCTGCAAAAGCCAGAGGGTTAAGTCCGTCGGCGCTCAGCATAGCTGCTATATTCATAAGTTCAAAACTACGGGCCGCGCCATACAGCAGTGTTATGCCCATAAGCATGATGCCTGTGGAGAAAGAGCCCATAAGGAAATACTTCAGTGCCGCCTCACTACTCTTCAGGTTGCGTTTGTCTGACCCTGCCAGTATATACTGTGGTATAGAGAGTATTTCTATGCCTATGAACATCATAAGCAGGTTGTTGTAGCCCGATAACAGGTACAGCCCGCAGAGAATGAAAAATATTAGAGCAAAATACTCAGCTACATGTGCACCTACTTTTCTTATTTCCTTGCCCAGTAGCAGCACATATATCAGTGTACATCCGGTCATTACGGTATTGAACCATGTAGAGAAATGGTCAATACGCAGCATGTCATTAAAGAAAAGGTTCTTTCCGGGATCGTCAACCGATGTGGTGACGAGGTCCCATACATTGATGCCCAGCAGCCCGGCAAAAAGCAGTGCGGCAATGGTGGAGACACTTTTCTTATTGTTCACCATTACGCCGGTAAACATCAGTATTATACCGCAAATAGTAGTAGCAATAATTGCTTTCATATCTCAACCCCCTTATAAAGAGGCTCTTTTTTAATACCCGCAAACCCGGAGGCCTGCAGAAAGTTGTTTATAATAATAATAATTTCAAAAAACCTGTTGTGCTTACTGTGCTATCACACTCGCTGTAAGATCCAGCAGTGGACGTGGATAAATACCCAGATACAGAATCACACATATTATGATTGCAATACCCGCATACTCATTAATGCTCAGGTCTTTTGCATTATTCATTTCTACTGCATTGCCCCAGGTAGTGCGCTGCACCATCTTCAGGGTATAGGCTGCACCCAGTATCACACCTAGGCCACCTATTGCCATTGTAGCAATACGTGGTGCACTGCCATCACCGTAAAACAGGCCGTTAAACAGCATGAACTCACCTACAAAACCATTGGTAAGTGGCAGTGCTATATTGGCAAATGCTATCAGTACAAATGCTACTGCCATACGCGGCGCCGTTACTGCCATACCACCCAGGCGGCTCATGTCGCGCGTGCCCCAGCGGTCTTCTATCATGCTTACTATAAGCCACATCCCGGTAATGTTGATACCGTGGTTAAACATCTGTACCATTACACCATGCATACCTACCACACTGTAGTTAAATGCCACAGCACACATAAGCCCCATGTGGGCAATGGATGAATAAGCTATAAGGCGCTTGATGTCTGTCTGCACCATTGCCAGCAGCGATGCATATACAATGCCTATTACTGAAAGTACAATAACGGTATTGCCCCAGTAAGCTACGCCCAGTGGCAGTGTAGGTAGTAGCCAGCGCAGCACTGCAAACAGACCCATTTTTACCATCAGTGCACTGAGGATGATAGTAACAGGTGTTGGCGACTGCTCGTAAGTATCGGGCTGCCATGTATGGAATGGAAATATCGGCATTTTGATGGCAAATGCTATGAACACAAGCCAGAAGAGCCACTGCTGCTGCGATGCCGGGAGCGATGAGCCTGCACGTACTATCTCAGCCCAGGAGTAGCTGCTCATGCCTGGGTTCTGCAGAGATATGTATATAAGTGCTGCCAGCAGCATAAGGCTACCTACAAATGTGTAAACAAAGAACTTGAAGGTAACCGGAATACGCTTTTCTCCTCCCCACTGTGAGCATAGGAAATATACAGGTATCAGTGCCAGCTCCCAGAAAACGTAGAAAAGAAGGGCATCTACCGACAGGAACACACCCATAAGGCCTGCCTGCGCCAGCAGCATATGGCCATAGAATGCTCCGGGCCTCTCTACTTCTTTATTGGCATTGGATAGCATTACCACAAGGGTCACTATGCCGGTTAGCAGGCACAGCATGCTGCTCATCCCATCGGCCAGCAGGTCTATGCGGGTACCCAGGCGGGGTATCCACTCCTGGCTGTAGGATACGACATCAGAATAGTTGGCACCACTCACCCAGGCCGATAGGATAAGGGTGAGCATAGAGCTGATGATAGCAAGCGTTTTTGCACCATTGTTCCCGATGGCAAAGGAGAGCACACCGGAGAGCAGTGGAACGAGTATAAGCAATATCAGGACCATATCGTCAATTCAAAAATATAACCTTTGTTTATATAGTGCCACAAGGGCATTTTAACTTCAAATCTTATTACATCGCCGTCAGTATCTGTGAGTAAACGCTTAGCGTACCCAGAAGAAACTAATGGTAAACAGAATAACCATGCCTATAACCATAATAAAGATATAGGAACCCACCTGACCGCTTTGCAGCAGACGTAGTCTGTCACTGCCCCAGCGTACAGATTTTCCTACACCATTTACTACAGCATCTATACCACGGCGCTCAGCATACTTATCCATAAATTCAGAAAGTGCATTCAGCGGACGTGTTATTACTGCATCATATAGTTCATCTACATACCATTTGTTTTCCAGCAGCTTCGCAAAGCCGGTGCTTTCTGCAAACTGAGGTTTCTTGTTTACAGACCATGCTACACCTATCATCATTAATGATACTACAACGGAAAGTGTCATCAGTATCCACTCCGTGCTTTCTGACAGATGATGCACGCCGAAGTTTTTAACCACAGGTCCCAGGAAAGATGCAAATGCATTGTGATGGCTTATTACTGCAGGCATACCTACATAACCACCTACTACCGATAGCAGGGCAAGTACCATAAGAGGAATGGTCATAGCTGCAGGGCTTTCATGCAGGTGATGGTGCTGCTCCTCTGTACCGCGGAATGTGCCGCTGAACGTAAGGAAGTAAAGACGGAACATATAGAAAGCCGTCATCATGGCTGCCAGCAGACCAAATATGTACAGAACGGAACTGTGTGCAAATGTGTTGGCCAGTATTTCATCTTTTGAGAAGAAGCCGGAAAGACCAGGGAAACCGGAAATAGCCAGACATCCTATAAGGAATGTAGTGCGGGTAACAGGCATATGCTTACCCAGTCCACCCATTTTACGGATATCCTGCTCACCACCCATAGCATGTATCACACTTCCCGATCCCAGGAACAACAGCGCTTTGAAGAACGCATGTGTCATTACGTGAAATACAGCAGTAGTATAAGCGCCTACACCCAGAGCCAGAAACATAAAGCCCAGCTGGCTTACCGTAGAGTATGCCAGTACTTTCTTGATATCATACTGACGGATGGCAATAGTAGCAGCCAGTATAGCTGTAGCCAGCCCTATGAATGCTATCACATGCAGTACACCCGGGGTGAGATTGTAAAGAGCATTGCTACGGGCTATCATATAGATACCGGCAGTAACCATGGTAGCCGCGTGTATCAGTGCCGATACCGGAGTAGGACCCGCCATCGCATCGGGCAGCCACGTGTACAGAGGTATCTGAGCGCTCTTACCGGTAGCGCCTATGAAGAAGCAAAGCGCTATCCAGCTATGAACAGATGACGGAACGGCAGCATTGGCACCGCCCAGTGTGCTGAACAGCTCCTGATAGCCCAGTGTACCATAGTAGTATATCACCAGCATCATACCTACCAGAAAGCCCAGGTCGCCTATACGGTTCATAACAAAGGCTTTCTTTGCAGCATTAGTATAGTCGCGCTTTTTAAACCAGAATCCGATAAGGAGATAAGAGCAGAGACCTACACCTTCCCAGCCTATGAACATTACCAGATAGTTAGCGCCCAGCACCAGCAGTAGCATGGAGAATACAAAGAGGTTCAGGTAGGCAAAATAGCGCACCATACCCTCGTCTTCATGCATATATGAGGTAGAATACAGGTGAATAAGCGAACCTACACCCGTAATAATGAGTAAAAACAAAGAAGAAAGAGCATCTACCTGAAAGGCAAACGGAATGTTCAGATTGCCGGAGGAGATGAAATCAAACATGTTTACGATAACCGGACCATGAAATGCTGCACTGCGTACTTCAAAGAAGATACCCAGAGATATAATGAATGAGGCCAGAATGGCGAGGGTGCCGATGGCGCCGCCCACAGACTTTGGCATTTTGTTCCAGAAAATACCGTTGATGAGGAAACCTATCAGTGGAAATAACGGTATCAAATAAACTACCTGAGACATACTTTATCTTGATTGCCCTCTGCAGAGCTTTGAGTTATCGTAATTAGTGCTTTAACCTGTTGAGTATATTTATATCTACTGAGTGTACCTTTCTGTACATCATTACAATTACGGCAAGACCTACTGCTACCTCGGCAGCAGCTACAACCATTATGAAGAATACAAATAACTGTGCATTGATATCGACATACATTTTTGAAAACGCTACCAGCAGCAGATTCACAGAGTTGAGCATGAGCTCTATACACATGAATATAATGATGGCATTGCGCCGCATGAGTGCTCCCATAATACCTATTGAGAACAGCAACAGACTAAGGAACAGATAGTGTGTTGAATATACCGGCATAATATATATCTGAATATGGTTAAATGAACTTGTTTCTTTTTTCTATATGTGTAATACACTATTACTGAGCTTCGCCCTCTGCAGGTAGCGCAGGTTCTTTTTTACCTATCACTACCGCACCTATCATCGCACTCAGGAACAGTACACTACTTATCTCAAACGGAAGTACATATTCTTTGAACAGTACCTTTCCCAGATTATTTATAAGGCCAATGTCAATAGACTGCTTGTCTACCGGCATTGGAGATGCTTTATGAACCGCTGCTATCAGCACCAGGAAGAGTACACCTCCTGATATGACCCCCGCTACCTGAATTAGCTGCCCTTTTTGAGGCTCCACATCGGCATTGAGATTCATAAGCATGATTACAAACAGGAAAAGTACCATAATTGCTCCGGCATATACTATAATATTCACTATAGCCAGAAACTGGGCGTTCATGATAAAGTAGTGCCCGGATATGGCAAAAAATGTTGCTATAAGAAACAGAACACTGTTTACCGGGTTGCGGCTGAGGATAACCCCAAGCGCACATCCTACAGCAACGGCAGAAAGAAACCAGAAAAGCGTATCGTAAAGATTCATCTTACTTATTATCTTTTTTGTGAGGGTGAGGAATAAGGAGATCTTCCTTCTTATATATAAAGCCCTCGCGCTTGTAGTTAGCAGGCATTACGGATTCTGAGAGGTAAACTGCGTCTTTGGGGCAGGCTTCCTCGCAGTAACCGCAGAAAATGCAGCGTAGCATATTTATTTCATAGCGTGCAGCATACTTTTCTTCACGGTACAGGTTCTCTTCTCCTGCTTTACGCTCTGCTGCCTCCATGGTTATCGCTTCGGCAGGGCATGCCAGTGCACACAGGCCACAGGCTGTGCAGCGTTCTGCCCCGTTCTCGTCACGGTTCAGTACATGCAGCCCGCGAAATACCGGACTGAATGGACGCTTCTGCTCGGGATAGCTTACCGTGGCTTTCTTTTTAAATATATGGCTGGTGGTTGTGCCCAAACCCTTAATGATAGACAACAGGTAGGTACGCTCCGAAAATGTCATCGGACTACGGTCTATCTGTATGGCTCTGTTCGTTAACTTCTGCATTGTTTCTTCTTGTTTGAAGAATGTCAATAATTATACGCTCATCAGGGCTATGCTACCGGGGTTATAAAATGTTCTACTCCCCACAACGGCACAACTGCCTGTATTAATTTCCTCTGTTACCGGTATTACTTGTTGTTACTCCGGTATATTAGCTTTTAAATACCCACAGCACCAGCATGCCTGTTATCAGCATATTGGCCAGTGCCAGAGGTATCAGTCCTTTCCATCCCAGTTTCATAAGCTGGTCATACCTGAATCGGGGTAGTGTCCAGCGAACAAACATGAAGAATAAAACCATGCCTACGGCTTTGGATATCAATACAAGGATGCAAATAATACTGAATAGTAATGGCCCTGTAGCAGCAGCTACCTGATCCATAAACGGAAAGTTATAGCCACCAAAGTAGAGTGTAACTATAATGGCAGAGCTTATGAAGAGGTTTATATACTCAGCAAAGAGATAAAAACCCAGCTTCATAGATGAATACTCCTGATGGTAACCCATGTTCAGCTCACTTTCACACTCCGGCAGGTCAAAAGGTGCGCGGTTCAGCTCGGCAAATGCACAGGTAAGGAATATGATAAAACCTACAGGCTGCTTGAATACATTCCAGGAAAACCAGTTGCCATCCCAGAAGCCATGCTGCTGTGCTACTATATCGCGCAGGCTCAGAGAGCCAGACATCATAATAAGTGCAATAAGGCTGATACCCATAGCCAGCTCGTAAGAGATAGCCTGAGACGCCGCACGAATACTACTGAGCAGGGAAAACTTATTGTTGGAAGCCCAGCCACCCAGCATTACACCATATACACCCAGGCTCACTACACCAAACACAAACAGGATACCGATATTGATATCTGCTACCTGAAAGGTGATGGTACGGCCCGATGGTGCTATATAGTCAGGCCCCCAGGGTACTACGGCACTGGTCATAAGTGCGGTAAGCATTGCCAGGCAGGGACCCAGAATGAAAATGAAGCGGGTAGAGCGGTCAGGAATGATTTCCTCTTTGAAAAAGAGTTTCAATCCGTCGGCCAGTGGCTGTAAAAGACCCATGGGTCCCGCACGGTTGGGTCCCAGACGGTCCTGCATAATAGCAGCCACCTTACGCTCGCCCCATGTAGCATACATGGCAATACCCAGAGAGCCCATCAGTATCACGGAAATGATAATGAGCTTTTCTATTATCAGCGCTATGTCAACCTGTAGTAACAGCATACCGGCGCAAAAGTAATTTTAGTTGTTTAAAAAAGTAACTACTCTGCAGTGACTACCGCAGACAGTTAATATTCATTTTATTTTTTCTGCAATCCAAAATCGTCAGAATGTGCAGGCCCGTCTATTTTAGACAGCTCCACATTCGGCTTGTTCACATCACTTATGTTGTGAATGTCCAGCGTGTATTTGGGTTGCTTTCCTATCACCTTGTCTATAAGTACAGGACTGGAATTACAGCCTACATTGCCCTGATAGTGTCCCTGTGCTATAACACTGCTACGGGAAATTTTAGACGGGCCTTCTATTACCCAGTCTTTGGTTTCCTTCTTGTGGAAGCGGCAGTCGTTACATATCCATTCTTCCACCTCATTCCACTCGTCCTTACGGGCCGTAACACGGAATACCTCTTCGCCGCGCATCCATAGGCGCGCTTTGCCACTGCAGGTAGGGCAGTCGCGGTGAGCATCTACCGGTTTGGTAAACCATACACGGTTTTTAAAGCGGAATGTTTTATCTGTAAGTGCACCTACGGGGCATACATCTATCACATTGCCTATGAAGTCATTATCCAGAGCCTTGCCCAGCATGGTACTTATCTGTGCATGGTCGCCACGTTCCAGTATACCATGTTCACGACGCTCAGTAAGCTGGTCGGCAGTATATACACACCGGAAACACATGATACAGCGGTTCATGTGCAGCGATATATATGGGCCTATGTCTTCTTTTTCAAACGTGCGACGCTTAAACTCATAGCGTGTAGCTTCTGAGCCATGCTCATAGCTCAGATTCTGCAGGTCACACTCTCCTGCCTGGTCACACACGGGGCAGTCCAGCGGATGATTAAGTAGCAGAAACTCCACCACACCCTTACGGGCGTCAAGCACACGGTCAGATGTGATGTTTTTCACTTCCATACCATCCATAACAGTAGTGCGGCAGCTGGCCATAAGCTTTGGCATCGGACGAGGGTCCTTTTCAGAGCCCTTACTCACTTCTACCAGGCATGTGCGGCACTTACCACCACTGTTTTTCAGCTTGCTGTAGTAGCACATGGCGGGTGGTGTCACATCGCCCCCTATCATACGTGCAGCATTCAGGATAGTGGTACCCGGTGGCACCTCTATGCTGATGTTGTCGATGGTTACTTTAAAATTTGGATTTGGTGTCTGTTCTGACATAACAAATATTCTAAACTATTTTATGCACTGGCAGGTACGTGTATCGGGTCGGCATAGTGTGCCAGACCAAAATTGCGTGTCTGCGATTCTTCAGGATTCTTTACATGCCATTCAAACTCATCGCGGAAGTGGCGGATGGCAGCAGCCACAGGCCATGCAGCAGCATCACCCAGCGGACAGATGGTATTACCTTCTATCTTACGCTGAATGTCCCACAGCAGGTCTATGTCGCTCATCTTACCCTTTCCGTACTCTATGTTCTTCAGTATTTTATACATCCAGCCGGTACCCTCACGGCAAGGGCTGCACTGTCCGCAGCTCTCGTGATTGTAGAAGCGGGCCAGTGTCATAGTATGGCGTACCACACACTGGGCATCATCCAGTACTATGAAGCCGCCGGAACCCATCATGGTGCCGGTAGCAAAGCCCCCGTCCGACAGGCTTTCGTAGTTCATATACCGGGTTTCGCCTTTAGCTGTTTTCAGCAGCAGGTTGGCCGGTACTATTGGCACTGATGAGCCTCCGGGAATACATGCCTTCAGGCTTCTGCCCTTAGGGATACCACCACAATACTCATCACTGTATATAAACTCCTCTACAGAGCAGGTCATATCTATTTCATATACTCCGGGCTTATTCACATTTCCGCATACGGAAAGCAGTTTTGTACCCGTAGAGCGGCCTACGCCTATTTTGGCATATTCCTCTCCTCCCATCTGTATGATAGGAACCACAGCTGCAAGAGTTTCCACATTGTTTACCACCGTAGGGCGCATCCACACACCCTGTATAGCCGGGAATGGGGGCTTCATACGTGGGTTGCCACGCTTACCCTCCAGCGACTCAATCAGGGCTGTTTCTTCCCCGCATATATAAGCTCCGGCTCCGCGGTGCACATATATTTCACAGTCAAAACCTGAGCCCAGAATGTTTTTGCCCAGCCAGCCAGCGTTTTTCGCTTCGGCTATTGCCTGCTCCAGTATGTCTGGTATCCATGCATACTCCCCGCGTATGTATACATAGGTAGCATTGCTGCCCAGTGCGTAACTGCTTATCAGCAGCCCTTCTATGAACAGGTGCGGGTGAAACTCCATCAGGTAGCGGTCCTTAAAGGTACCCGGCTCTGACTCATCGGCATTACATACCAGATGGCGGGGTACACCTTCAGGCTTTGCCAGGAAGCTCCATTTCATGCCGGTAGGGAAGCCGGCACCACCACGGCCACGCAGACCGCTCTTTTTCACCTCTTCCACTATATCGGCAGGCGACATTTTAAATGCCTTTTCTGCCGTGGTGTAGCCACCATGTTTCCGGTATGTTTCATAATAACGGATACCTTCTATGTGGTCGTTCGCTAACAGTAATTTTATTCCCATAAGTACATCCCCTTACCGGGGGCTTATATTACCAAATATATTTACTTTTCTTTCGCCATAGATACACTCTGTCTTGCAAAGAGTACCCAGTGGTTATTTTCCCATTGCCACACCTGCAGTACCTTCAATCTGAAAGACATTAGCTTTCCATCCAGTGCCGCATCTATGCTGGCTATGTTTCTTACTGCGGCCACTACGCCGGATGTTGTTATTTCCGGCTTCGTGGTCTCAATTTTTTTATAACTCAGCTTCCCGTTAAACAGGTCGCTTATTACCTCCTGTTTTGATTCTATCCAGCCGTTGGAATGCCCGTAACTTACCTTGTCACTCAGCAGCCATTTCAGCGCAGCGCTGTCATGGGTCTCCAATGCATGATCAAAATCTGAGATAGAATGACTGAGACTGCCATAGTCTGGCTGTTGTGCCTGCACTGTCATTGTTATCAATGCCAGCATTATGGTCAGTAGCAGTCTCATCTAATCCCTGTTTTCAAAAATCATAATATAATCTTCCAGCGGGTCAAAGAAGAAATCAGTCCAGCCCTCACGGTGGTCGTTCATTGCTTCTTCTGTTGGGAATCCGGTCTGTACAAGACTTACGCGGGTTCCTCCGTTGGTGCCTGATAGTGAAAACACTACTTCGGTCGGTTTTGTTCCTTCGGGCCAGTCGGTAGTAAGCCAGGTTATGGCCAGCTCCTTATCGTCAGCCCTTAATACGGTTCCGGTTGCCCATCCTCCAAACATGGAGAACGCTCCTCCGGCTCTGGTCTCCAGCACAGCATCTTCACCACTCCATTTTCTTATCAGCGCAGTATCTGTGAGCAGTTGCATCACGGTGCGCGGCGCAGCCGACAGAAAGAACTCAAGCTTCAGGTCGTTTGCCATATCAGTTAGCAGCGGCCCCTCTCAGTTCCTCTATCAGGCTGTCTATTTTTTCCTTTGTCAGGTGTTCCCTGTAGGTTTTGCCCAGCTGCATCATTGGTGCATAGCCACATGCGCCCAGGCATTCAGCGGGTTTCAGGGTAAAAAGACCATCAGGAGTGGTTTCGCCGGGGCCTATGCCCAGCTTCTCCTTGATGTAGTCTATAATTTCATCGCTTCCGTTCAGCATGCAGGGGCCCGTCTGGCATACCTCCAGCAAGTATTTACCCACAGGCTTCATATTGAACATGGTATAGAATGTAGCCACCTCATATACCTCTATAGGAAGAATATCCAGCAGGCTGGCCACATAATCCATAACTGGTACATCCAGCCATCCGCCAAACTCGTCCTGGGCCAGGTGCAGCAGTGGTATCAATGCACTTTTCTGCTTTCCTTCCGGGTAGCGGGCTATGATTTCCCGCACCTTGTTCATTTTCTCCTCTGAAAAACGAATTTCCATTTATATTGTTGATTAGCTTACTGGCCTCAGGCCACAATGCGTTATCAATTCTTTTCTTTCAAAATAGCAGCTGTAATATAAGAACAGCAGTACTCTCTTTTAAGCATCCAGCTCCCCGGCTATTACATTCAGGCTACTCAGTGTTACCACGGCATCACTTAGCAGTCCGTTACGCACTATCTCAGGATATGCCTGATAGTAGATAAAGCAAGGGCGGCGGAAGTGCAGTCGGTAAGGGCTGCGGCCACCATCACTTATCAGATAGTAACCCACCTCACCGTTTCCACCTTCTACCGAGTGGTATACCTCTCCGGCAGGGGCATCTATCTCACCCATTATCATCTTAAAGTGCCATATAAGTGCCTCCATCTTCGTGTACACATCTTCCTTGGGTGGTATGTGATAGCGGTCGGCCTCTTTGGCATAAAACACATCCTTCTGCGATGGGTCTTCTTTTTCTATCTTCTCTATTTTATCTATAGCCTGCTGAATGATGCTGTAGCTTTCCCATATTTCCCCGTTGCGCACCATAAAGCGGTCATATACATCGCCCGTTGTGCCAATAGGTATTTTGAATTCAAAATCTTCGTAGGAGCAGTATGGCTGCGCTACACGCACATCATAGTCTACTCCTGCTGCGCGCAGGTTAGGGCCGGTAAAGCCATAGTTGAGTGCACGCTCTGCGCTTATAGGTCCGGCACCTATACAGCGGTCCATGAATATACGGTTACGGTTCAGCAGAGACTCAAATTCCTCCATAACCTTGGGAAACTGAGCCATAAATGCTTTCAGTTTTGTATGAAAAGCAGCTGAGAAATTGCGCTCAAAGCCACCCACACGACCAATGTTGGTAGTAAGGCGGGAGCCACATACTTCTTCAAAAAGTTCGTAGATCATCTCGCGCTGCTGAAACACATAGGTAAATGGGGTAAGCGCACCAGTATCCACAGCAATAACCGAGTTACATACCAGGTGGTCGGCAATGCGCGATAGCTCCATGATTATCACACGCATATAATCTACCCTTTTGGGTAGTTTCAGTTTCAGCAGCTTCTCTATGGTCATGTGCCAGCCCATATTGTTGATGGGGGCAGAGCAGTAGTTAAGCCGGTCTGTAAGTGTGGTTATCTGATAGTAGGGCCTGCGCTCAGCTATCTTCTCAAATGCACGGTGAATGTAGCCTATTGTGGGTACGGTTTCCAGCACACGTTCTCCGTCTATCTCCATGATGTTCTGAAACACACCATGGGTAGCCGGGTGGGTCGGTCCCAGGTTAAGCGTGGTAGTCTGTTTCTGAAGAGACTCTTCAGAAAGCCGGATATGATGTTGCTGTTGCTGTTGTAGTTCCATAACCCCAAACTCCCGCGGGAGCTTTTTCCTGATTAACGATTTACAAATACTATATAAAACTCACTCAATTTTTTCCAAACAACTGTTCCAGATTCAGCGCAAAGCCATTCAGTACTGACGACTTTACGATGTCTCCGGCTACCATAATGCGCGATGCTATATATCTGCCATCTGCCAGGGCATATAATACAAAAGTCTCGTCCTGCGGTGACACTATCCAGTATTCCTTTACCCCATCCTCCTCATACACCTCATACTTGTTCTTCAGCTCTTTTGTATTATTTCCCGGCGATAGTATCTCTACTACTATATCCGGTGCCCCTATGCAGCCTTTATCATCCAGCTTGGCCGGGTCACAGATGACACATACATCTGGTTGCAATACGGTAATTATGTCGTTATCATCTTTTGATTTGCGGGGTAGCCGTACATCAAAAGGCGCTACATATACTTCACATTTCTGTCCGGCAAGAAAGCGGCGGATTTCAAAAAAGATATCCCCTGTTAGCTGCTGGTGTCTTCTGTTTGGCGCCGGACTCATCTTAAATATACGCCCGCGGATAAGCTCCACACGCTCTTCAAACTTCCATTTGAAATAGTCGGCGTAAGTATAAGTTTTATTTATGTCCAGGTCCAGTAGTGTCACCATTCTGCTGTTTATCTGCCAAACATTTCATCGTCCTTGTCGCGACGGGTAGGGTCTTCCATCCGGTACTCCTTACGCATAGGGAAATAGTCCATTTCGTCCACATTCAGAATACGTATCAGATTGGGGTGTCCCACAAAGTTCACACCAAAGAAGTCATAGGTTTCACGCTCCATCCAGTTAGCGCCGGAGAATACGCTGGTTGCCGTATACACATCAGGCTGTGCTACAGGTACATATACCTTAAAGCGCAGTCTTACATTAGCTACCAGGTTGTGCAGATGATATACTACGCACAACTCCTCATCCTTACGGTCAGGGTAGTGAACAGCAGTAAGATCTGTAAGAAAGCGAAATTGCAGTTGCTCATTATCATAGAGAAACTGCAGTACTTTCAGGTTCATCTGTGCCGGTGCCCGGAACGTGAGCATACCATATGGCTCTTCCCATTCGGTGAGTTCATCACCAAATTTATCAGTAAGCAGTTGTTTCAGTATTTCGTTTGTCATATCTGACAGTATCAGCCCCCTACCGGGACGATGTTTTTAAATTTTTTATGTACAACCATACACAGGCATCCTGCCGTGCGATCGCCGTTATTCTATGCCATAGCTGTTCATCAGCTCCTTATACACTGGGCTGTTGCGGCGCCTCAGACTCTCATTATGCACAAGGTCCTGTAGTTTCAGTATGCCATCCAGTATCCCTTCCGGGCGCGGAGGGCATCCGGGCACATACACATCTACCGGTATTACCTGGTCTATACCCTGCAGTACAGAGTAAGAGTCAAATATACCGCCACTGCTGGCGCATGCGCCTATAGCTATCACCCAGCGGGGCTCTGCCATCTGCAGATATACCTGGCGCAGTATCGGAGCCATTTTTTTAGCTATGGTACCAGCCACCAGCAGCATATCGCACTGGCGTGGTGTAAAGCCCATACGCTCAGAGCCAAAACGCGAAAGGTCATAGTTGGCACCCATCGTTGCCATGAACTCTATACCGCAGCACGATGTGGCAAAAGGCAGTGGCCATAGAGAGTTAGCTCTTGCCAGCCCCACCACTTTGTCAAATGATGTAGCATGAAAGCCCTCTCCGGAGTAGCCCTCAGGCATCTCCACCATCTTAATGTTTGTATTGTATTGAACCGGACGAGGCATAATATCTGATTCTCCTTATTTTCTTTCCTGAATGCAGGAAGCGTTTTTAAATTTTATTATAAGAACTAAAAACTGCTGTTATCATCCACTAGTCTTCCCAGTCTAATGCTCCTTTTTTGACTATATATATGAAGCCACAAAGGAAAAATGCTACAAACAGTACTACTTCAAGAAATCCTTCTGTACCCAGATACCGGAAATTTACTGCATATGGATAGAAGAAAATCACTTCCACGTCAAACAGCACAAAGAGAATAGCTACCAGAAAGTATTTGATACCCATAGGCTGGCGGGCATTGCCCACAGATGGAATACCACTCTCAAAGTTGATGAGCTTATCCTGTGTCTTACGCTTGGGGCCCAGAAGGTGGGTTACAGCCATCATCACGATGACAAATCCTACCGCTACTACCAGCTGAAGTGCGATGGGAAAATAATTGAATGGCGTGTTCGTCGCCTGCAATAACAGATTCATACTCGGATGGTCCTTAGAGCTGTTTATATATTATTAGATATCAGCACAGACAAAGGTACAGTTATGCATCGAAAATACAAGACCGTCAGCATTAACAGAAAATCATGCCTGAGACCCGCCTTTCAATCATCAGTTGCCCCACATCAGTGAGAAAAATTTCCATGTTTTCGTGGTCTCATACAGGTGTGCCATCGGGCTGCTGCTTTTAGCGGAAACATTGGCACCTCTGGGCATGCTGTTCATACCTGCCTGGCCCATACCCCCCTGTCCCATATTATTATTCATAGGCATCCCTGTATTGTCACTGCCTTTGGTCGATGGGCTTTTGAATCCCTTCACCGTATAGCATACAGAAATCAGTTTGCCGGCATCAGCAGCCGTAATATTTGTTTTGCCGTATAGTGTACTCATGGGTATTGCCGCTTCCCATACCAGCTGCTTGTATTCGTCAATGTTCATGGACACTTTTATGCCGCATGGGGTGGTTTGCGACACCATATAACCGCCGTTGCAGTCCCCAAAACCTTCCAGGGAGAACTGATTGGCGCTTTCAAGGCTTTTTTTCAATTTCTGGTCAAACTGGCGGCTAAGTCTTGACGGGCCTCCTTTTTGTCCTTCTGCCTGGGCAAAAAGCTCTGCCAGGTCATCAGTATTCTGTAGTGGAAAGTTGATGGTAAACCCCGTATTCTTAAAGCCGGATGTGTCTATTGACAGAGATAATCCCTGCTTCAGAATCTTTATTTGTGTCAGTGGGTCGCCGGTTTGTACCGTTACATACAGGTATGTTGCGTCATTAGATGTTGCATAGGCCACCATCGCTTTGGAGTCATAGTTGGGGTATGGCGACGGCCAGTCGGTACAGTCTCCGTCTATCACCACAGGTTTTGCCTGCCATGTACCTGCCATACGTTTTACATTCTTTCCGCTTTTACCCAGGCTACCGCAGGAGAGGGCCATAGGCATGATTGCTGCAAGGAGAATGTATCTGGAAACAACATTTTTTGACATAGGGCACAAATTTCGGGTTATATCCTGCAAAAAAATGGACCTTTTCTGCAAAATTTCTCAAAGATTATCTGTCTGGTCTTAAATAATTAGTTATCACACAAATATGAGAACAGATATTTCTGCAGTGTTCATTATTTGTTGTCAGTTTCTGGCCTCATATTTGTATAATACCAACTGTTTAAGCATTTTTATCGTCTTCTTATAATACGCTGTTCTGATTTTAATATGCGGAAATATTTGGCATTTCGTATTATTAACTTCAGTTGCCCATAATATCAGTAGAAACCTAAATACATGAAAATATTATCTCATGAAAAAAACATACCTTATTCAGTACCTCCTTGTTGTCCTCCTCATGGCTGGCCATTCCGGCTATGCCCAGCTCAATATTACCCCCGGTACTACGGGCATTACCGCTACACAGATGATGAATAAGCTGCTGGGGCCGGGTGTTATTGGCATGAATGCTATTATGACCTGCCCCACTATGTCATACGGCACTTTTACCGTTACTACATCGTCTCCCCTTATTTTTGATAGTGGTGTTGTGCTTACTTCCGGCCTTGCAGCTACCGGGCCTACAGGTACGGGTGCAGGCGGCCCCGCAGCAGGCTTTGCTTCTGTAGATAATGGCGCTCCTGGTCACCCCATGCTTACTGCTATAGCAGGCTTCCCGTCACAAAATGCATGTCTCCTGGATTTTGATTTCCGGCCTGCTGGCGATACCGTTCGTTTTAATTACATATTCGGCTCTGAAGAGTATCCCAGCTTCACCTGCACGCAATATAACGATCCTTTTGCTTTCTTTATTTCCGGACCGGGTTATGCTGGCCCTACCAATATTGCTTTAGTGCCGGGAACAAATATTCCGGTATGTATTAATAGTATCAACTGTGGTCCTACCGGAGGTGGCATCCTGTCAAACTGTACGGCAATGGGCCCCGGCTCCCCCTTCTGTGCCTATTATATCAACAATTCTTCAGGTACGCTCATCACCTACAGCGGTATGACTACCAAACTTACTGCTATAGCCACGGTAAGTCCGTGCGATACCTACCATCTGAAGCTGGGTGTAGCAGATATTAATGATGAGTTTTATGACTCCGGGGTGTTTCTGGAGGCTGGTAGTCTTACCTCTACTACCATTGTAGTAGATCCGGTGGGTATCAACCCGCTCGATACCGCCAACGGACAATACTGTGTGAGGGGATGTCTGCCGGGTAAGTTCGTTTTTAAGCGTCAGGGCAATCTGGCCAATCCTTTTACAATTAAGTACATAATAGCTGGTACTGCTACAAACGGAGTTGACTATACATGGATACCGGATAGTGTGGTCATACCTGCTTCAGACTCTGATGAAACCGTATTTATACACGGTATCCCTGTGACACCCGCCACAGGTCCCGAGACAGTAACATTATATATACTGGCACCGTACAGCTGCGGTGGGGTACCTATGGTTATAGATACCGTATCGCTCACTATTCTGGATTCCTTCATGCTCAATATTACTACCCCCGATACTGCCATTTGCCGGGGTCAGTATGTGACTATCGGTGCTGTGGGCGATACTTTGCTGGATTTTGTATGGTCTCCGGCAGGGGCCGTCACAGGCACTGTCATGCCCGGGCCTGTTATAGTCACACCTACGGTCACCACTACATATTCTCTTACCGGCACCTTCCCGGGATGTCTGCCATCCAGAGACCGTATTACAATTACCGTATATGAGCGCCCCATACCTAATGCCGGGCCCGATGTGCAGATAACCTGCCAGGGTACTCCCCTGCAGCTCAACTGTACCGCTACACCTCCCGGATATCCGTATACCTATAACTGGTTTCCGGTCACAGACCTTAGTAATCCCGGTATTCCCAACCCTGTCTTTACACCATCAGACAGCGTAGACCGCTGGCAGTATGTTACAGTAAGTGCACCAGTGCCCGACTGCCAGAGCACAGACACCATATTTCTTCACGTACTACCCAATGATTTTCAGCTACTGAGCCTTGATACTATTGTATGTTATCCTCCCGGCAGTTATCAGATACGAGGTATAGGAGATACAGAGTTTTCATATTTCTGGACCGGCTCTACAGGTAGTACATCAATATCCGATGTAAATACTTTCCTGCCGGTTATCACACCGCAGTACCCTCCTGCAGAAACAATATATACCGTTACAGCCTCTTACCCCAACTGTCCTGACATACAGCATACTATTAAGTATACCGTATGGGACCCCAGGGTAGATATACATACCATGGATACAACAGTATGCATAGGTATCCCTATGCCACTCTATGTAAGTTACGGGCCTGATGGGCTTTCATATAGCCACACCTGGTCTCCTGCCGATAATCTTATCGGTGCCGACACATCATTGTCTCCTTATTTCTTTACGAATGTACCGGGTACTTACACATATACCGTTACTGTAAGCACAGCTGCGCCGGCCTGTACCTGGCAGGACAGTATCAGAATTAATGTAGCGCCGCCTGTGCAGCTGGTTATAAAGCCTGGTGCAACAGAAATCCGTTATGGCAGTGAGATACAGCTGGAGGCTATACGTCTCAGCCCGGACCCGCTGTTCTATACCTGGGTGCCGGCAGATGGTTCCTTGTCCAATAACAATATCAATAATCCCATGGCACGCCCGCTGGATTCAACCACATACACTGTATATGGCATGAATGAGTGGGGGTGTATTGACTCTGCAAGTATATCCATAGATGTAGATATAGACATGACAGAATATATACCCACCGCATTTACCCCTAATGGTGACGGATTGAATGACCTTTTCCGTATCAGAGGGCTGAAGCATCAGCGCATTGTAGACTTTAAGATATACAACCGTTGGGGCCAGATGGTATATGACTACCGCACCGGCGACCCGCAGGGGTGGGATGGTACTTTCAATGGGGTTCCCCAGGAAATGGGCGTTTATAATTATGCCATCATTCTCGCTAAACCCGCAAATGTCGATAAGGTATATAAGGGTGATGTTACACTTATAAGATAATCGTATTCAGTAGCATGTTGCGCCCGGCACAAAATTTGTGTCGGGCGTTTTTTGTGGAAAAATGGGGACAATAAAATGGGGATATTGTGTGTATCAGATGTTTTACACTTGATTTTTTAACCAAAAATAAATAAAATTTTCTGATACAGATTTCTTATAAAATCTATAAAACGACGCTAATTAGGCTCAAAAAACTTTAACTTTCAATAAAATATACAATGTATTATTCATAATGCATTGTTAAAATATCATTTCGTGGCGTCTTCTCTACATATTCTTATTAGGACAACCCAACATTTGGCACAGTTTATGTGTCTGTTATATATGAAACGAAGACATTGTTAACCATAAAAAACTGATTTTATGATATTCACCAGAACCAGAAGGTACACTTTGCCGGTGTCAAGGGAAGACTTCATAAACAGACTTGCCGGCAAGCATTTCCGCATACACGACCTCGATTTTGAGGTGTATGATCAGGAGACCTTGCTGAAAATTGCCCCTCATGCCGAAGACCTGAATGAAATAAGAACGCTGCCTATTACCGATGTGAATGTTATAAAAAAAGGAAATGCAAATGAAGTCGTACTTACCTCACGCATACGTGTTATAGATTATGGAGGTCCATTGCTGGTAATGATGTTCTGTGCATTTCTTTTCTGCTCATCACTGGTAATGTTCCTCATGGGAGGAGAGCCATTTATTACTTACCTGCTGCTGGGAGCCAGCCTGCTGGTATTCTCCATCTTCTGGATACGCATGGAGCGTGGTTATTTCGATTATGTGCGTAAGCTGGAGAAGTTTGTAAAGACACACACTTAGTATACATACCTTTGTTGCATCAAACCACGCGGACCGATATTAGCAGATACAAAACCGCATGGCCAATAAAAAGGTCCGTCTCATCCCCCAGATGTACGGACCTTAACTTTTTTATACGCTTACCGGCGTCTAGTGGCTTATTGCAGTCTGTATAGCATCCCACAGGGCTATACGTGCCTTCAGGGCATCACATACCGCCTCAGTTGCTTCTGCCCATTTGGCATCATCGTCCCCGCATAGCTCGCGCGTCATTTCTATAGCCAGATGAGAGTGGTGGCCTCCGTCCACCTCTATATGCCGCTCCAGATAATACTGGAAAATGGCTGCCCGGGCTTCCTGCTGCTGGTTCAGCTCCTTTACAAATGACAGGAACATGCCCGGTATCAGGTCTTCCCGGCCAAAAGTGAATACCGCCGCCTGTACATGAGGCTTATTGCTGGCTATTGTACGGAAGGTATTGGAAACAAACGACTTAACTGCATCCGGTACATGGGTCGAAGCCAGTGCTGTAGCTACATCTGTACCGGCTATCAGTTTTTGTACAAAGTCATTAATTGCTGTAGTGTTGGTGCCCGCCTGCTGCATGGCGCTCAGGTACAGTTCATAATGGCTGGCTCTGTTACCTGCCATATCCACATCACTCTCCTCTCCCGTCACTATTTCGTTGATAAGATAGCGCGTCGCTGCATTGCCACGGGGCACCCATGGCACATCTGTACAGGTAAGAGTACGCTGCAGGCATTTTAGCAGAGACATAAAGTCCCACACGGCAAATACATGATACTCCATGAAGGTATGCAGGTGTGCTATGCTGCGTACACTGCCATAAAGGCTGTGCGATATCAGTTGCTGGCGTAGTGAGGCAGCTTCCTGCTGCAGTTGCTCTGTTCTGTCTTTCATTTTTCTTGCTTGGCGCCGCAAAGATAGCGCTACACAGGCACCATAAGCATTTAATATAGACCACCTTTTACCCCCTTTCTGGACCTTATGTGGAAAACTTTCAGGAAAAAAAAGATGATTTCTTAAATTTTTTTCCGGAAAAAACAACTATTTTTCAATTTCTTCCCGGTTGTGTGATTTGCCTGTTAGTTGCATGACGATATGTGTCAGAAACAAGTCAGGATTCTGCTGACAAAAAAATGACATTACAAATATCCGGCAATTGAAAAATCGGCTGAAACCCGCGCCAGGACTGAAAAACATTTTTTGAAAAATGTGTATAATTTTTCCCGATTGTGTTGTAGTTTTGCTGCGCTTTTATATAAAGGAAAGTTAATTTTCAATATTTATTCCTGTGCCAGAATCAATAAAGCCAATGTTAAGAATATGCTATCGTAGCGTACTATCTTTCTTCGTAGTACTGCTGTTAAGCAACGTTTCCGCAATAGCGGCGCCGGACGGCAAAGCAATTTTCAATGCCAACTGTGCTTCATGTCACAACCCAATAAAGGAATCAACAGGTCCTGCACTGAAGGGTATCCGTGCCAGCCTCCCCGGTGGAGATTGGGTTTATGATTGGGTTCATAACTCTGCTGCAATGATTGCCAAAGGCGATGCAGAGGCTGTACGGATTTATACTAAGTACAACAAGACAGCAATGACTGCCTTTCCTCAGCTTACAAAAGAGGAAATTGATGCTATATTTACTTACGTAGATGCATACGAGGTTCCCGGTGCTAAAGCTCCGGAAGCCGGTGCGGCAACTGCACAGAACACAGAAAGCAACAGCTGGCTGTACACTGTCATCACACTTTCTCTGCTGATACTTGTTATCATCCTTTGGAAGGCAAACAATGCATTGCGCCGTGCTGCCAACGAAAAAGAAGGCATCCCTAACGAAAAGGAAATTCCTCTGGTACGCAGCAAGCTCTTCATAGCTGTTTCAGCTATCGTTGTATTCATTCTTGCCGGCTACTGGATTGTGAACGGTGCTATTAACGAAGGCCGTCAGCAGAACTATCAGCCACTGCAGCCTATATACTATTCGCACAAGGTGCACGCCGGTATCAACCAGATTAACTGTCAGTACTGTCACGCTGGTGCAGAGAAGAGCCGTCACGCTATGATTCCTTCATCTAACGTTTGTATGAACTGTCACAAGCAGATCAACGAATACACAGGAGCAGACACTCATGAACTGAAAACTGCAGAAGGAAAAGTAATCAATGGTACTGAGCAGATACAGCTCCTGTACAAGTATGCCGGATGGGATCCTGCTAAGAAAGATTACATTCGCGACGAAGCAGGTAACATCAAAGCTACCCCTATCCAGTGGGTTAAAATTCACAACCTCCCCGACCACGTTTACTTCAACCACTCACAGCACGTGAAGGTAGGTCAGGTACAGTGTCAGCAGTGCCATGGCAACATTGAGGAGATGGACGAAGTTTATCAGTTCGCTCCACTGTCAATGGGCTGGTGTATCAACTGTCACCGTCAGACAGAAGTGAAGTTCACTGAAAACAACTACTACAGCATTTTCGAAAAATATCAGGAAGAGCTGAAGTCTGGTAAGCGCACTAAAGTGACAGAAGCAGATCTTGGTGGTCTTGAATGTCAGAAGTGCCACTACTAAACCCTCATTGTGAGTAGAGAAAAAAGAAGTTTTTAGAATAAGTATAAAAACAGAACAGTAAAGGCCTCCCGGAAACGGAAGACACTGTTAAGAAACGAATCATACTATATGAGTCAAAAACAATACTGGTCGGACCTGCAGGACCTCAGGAATATCGAAACCAAAACGGTAATCGAAGAGAATGAGTTCAAAGAAGAGTTGCCATTCGACCTGAGCGAGGGTGTATTCAACGCTACTACTCCGCGTCGTGACTTTCTGAAGTTCCTGGGCTTCAGCACACTGGCAGCAACAATAGTATCGAGCTGCGAAATGCCGGTACGTAAGGCTATCCCGTATGCTATAAAGCCTGAAGATATTACGCCAGGCGTGCCTAACTATTACGCATCTACCTTCGTTGACGGTGGTGACTACTGTGCAGTAGTTATCAAAACAAGAGAAGGTCGTCCTATAAAAATAGAGGGTAACGAACTGTCTTCAGTTACAAAGGGAGGTACTTCTGCCCGCGTTCAGGCATCCGTTCTGAACCTATATGACAAGGCTCGTCTCACACATCCCACAGTTGCCGGTAAAGAAGTTACTTTCGACGCACTGGATCGTGAAATAAAAGAAGGTCTTGCCGGTAAGAGCGGTTACCTTGTTACCTGCTCTATCATGAGCCCTACTACAAAAGAGGTTATCACTCAGTTCCTGGCTAAGTATCCGGGCATCAAGCACATCAGCTACGATGCTATATCCTACTCAGGAATGCTGCAGGCAAATGAAGCATGCTATGGCAAGCGCACATTGCCTACTTACCATTTTGAGAAAGCAGCAACTATTGTGAGCCTTGATGCCGACTTCCTGGGTACATGGATGTCGCCGGTTGAGTTCTCTAAAGGTTATTCTGCCAATCGTAAGATAAGCGCAAAAAACCCTACGCTTTCCAAACATTATCATGTAGAGGCAATACACACCATCACGGGTGCTGCTGCCGATGAGCGTGCTACCTGCCGTCCTTCAGAAGTAGGCGCGGTAGCTATAGCACTTTACAATGCGGTAGTAAATGGCACAGCGCCATCACTGCCGGGAGCCAGGCTCAATAAAATGATTACTGCTGCTGCTGCCGACCTTAAGAAAGGTAACGGTCTGGTAGTATGTGGTAGCAATGATGCTAACGTGCAGGTGATAGTTAATGCTATCAACGACAAAATAGGCGCAAACGGCAATACCGTTAACTGGGTTACTACCAGCAATACATGGCAGGGTATCGACAAGGATATGGCCGACATGGTAACTGCAATGGAAGGTGGCCAGGTAGGTGTGGTGATGATGCACGGTGTAAACCCGTCTTACAACTATGCCGACGCTAAAAAATTCAATGCTGCTCTTGCTAAGGTCCCAATGACCATCTCATTTGCAGAGCGCATGGACGAAACTGCTCAGAAGTGTAAATACGTTATACCAGACCATCACTACCTGGAAAGCTGGGGTGATGCTGAACCTAAGGTTGGCTTCTACAGCCTTATGCAGCCAGGTATCGCACCACTGTTCAAGACCCGTGCATTCCAGGACTCACTCATGTCATGGATGGATGCAGGTCAGAGCTATGGCGACTACTGGCAGCTGTATTGGACTACACGTCTTGGCGACCAGGCTACATTCGACCGGGCGCTGCAGGACGGTGTTATGGAGCCGGAAGAAATGCCTAACGGCAGCGCAACATTTAACGGAAATGTAAGTGAAGCAATTGCTGCTGTACAGGGTAAGAAAGCCGCGTCTGGCGTAGAGCTGGTTGTTTACCAGAAGGTAGGTATCGGTCACGGTGGTCCATGGAGCAACAACCCATGGCTGCAGGAAATGCCAGACCCTATGACACGTGCCGTATGGGATAACTATCTGTGCGTATCGCCTAAGCGTGCCAAAATGCTGGGTGCAGAAGTAAATACGTTCAATGAAGTTGACTATAATAAGCATGTAGCTAAGATTACCGGTGCTAATGGGGTAGTAACTACACTGCCTATCATAGTAGTACCTGGTATGCATAACGATGTGGTAGCTGTAGCTGCCGGTTATGGTCGCGATGCTAAAGTAGGCCGCGCAGCCGCAAGTGATAACACAAAAGGTGGAAAGAACGCATTCCCATTCGTTACATTCAACGGTACTAACGTTGAATACTACAGCAATGTGAAAGTTGAGAACACCGGCGAAAAATATGAAGTAGCGCTGATTCAGACACACAGCAGCTATGAAAATCGTCCTGTTGTTCACGAGTTTACACTGGAAGACTTTAAGAAAGACCCGCACGAGCTTCAGAAAGAGCGCGGCGTGGAAATAGCACACTACTCTCAGGATCCATGGCATGAAGGCCATCACGGTGAGGCATTAGCTACACCTGAAATGGAAGATGCTTTCCGTGAGAAAGGTACACTGTACCCTAACCATCCTTATGAAGGTATCAAGTGGGGTATGTCTATCGACCTTAACACATGTACCGGTTGCGGTGCCTGCGTAGTAGGTTGTGTGGCAGAAAACAATATCTCGGTAGTTGGTAAGTACCACGCACTGCGCAGTCACGAAATGCACTGGATACGTATCGACCGTTATTTCAGCGGTATGCCTGACGATCCGGATACTATCCAGACCATCTTCCAGCCTATGCTGTGCCAGCATTGCGACAATGCTCCTTGTGAGAACGTTTGTCCGGTATCGGCTACAAACCATAGCACTGAAGGTCTGAACCAGATGGCTTATAACCGTTGCATCGGTACTAAATACTGTGCAAATAACTGTCCGTACAAAGTGCGTCACTTTAACTGGATGGACTGGAACGGTGCTGATGCATTCGCAGATAACATCTTTGAAGATGGCCGTCGCGATGATATCAATGACGACCTCACACGTATGGTACTGAACCCTGATGTTACAGTACGTAGCCGTGGTGTAATGGAAAAATGTTCTTTCTGCGTTCAGCGTCTGCAGGATGCAAAACTGGCAGCTAAGAAAGCTGGCCGTCCTATGAGAGATGGCGAAGTGAAAACAGCATGTCAGCAGAGCTGCCCATCAGATTGTATCACTTTCGGTAACGTGAACGATAAAGAAAGCGAAATATACAAGATACGTAAGGAAGACCAGAAGGAGCGTACCTTCTACGTACTGGAGCATATACATGTACTGCCTAACATCAACTATCTTTCTAAAATCCGTAACACAAATGAAATTGTGGCCGGTAATGAAAAGAAAGACGGCATGTATGCAGACCATATATAACAGCAACAGGCTAAGAAGCAGATAGTAACAAAGGGATTAATAAAGTAATAAAAAGAACAGGGCAGGAATAAACCACCGGCTCAGAAAAAATACTAAATACGTGCTATGCATATCAAGTACGAATCGTTTGTAAGAGAACCACTTGTAGATGGGAACAAGGACTATCATCAGGTGTCGGAAGACATTGTAAGTCCTATTGAAGGTAAGCCTGGCCGCATGTGGTATGTTGGCTTTATTTTCTCGGTTATCCTGCTGTGTTTCGGTATTTTCTCCGTTACATGGTCTGTATACTGGGGTCTGGGTACATGGGGTGTAAACCGTACCATAGGCTGGGGTTGGGATATCACCAACTTCGTATGGTGGATTGGTATCGGTCACGCCGGTACGCTTATCTCTGCTATCCTCCTGCTGTTCCGTCAGGGCTGGCGTACAGGTGTAAACCGTGCAGCTGAGGCCATGACCATATTTGCGGTAATGTGTGCGGGCCAGTTCCCTATATGGCACATGGGTCGTGTATGGGATGGTTTCTGGGTACTGCCGCTGCCAAACAGCCGCGGTCCGCTTTGGCCAAACTTTGACTCTCCGCTTCTTTGGGACGTATTTGCGATCTCTACTTACTTCACAGTATCTCTCCTGTTCTGGTACTCTGGTCTTCTGCCTGACTTTGCGCTCATCCGCGACAGGGCAAAAACCAAACTCCGCAGAATGCTTTATGGTCTTGCTTCTTTCGGCTGGACCGGTACTGCCAAGAACTGGCAGCGTATGGAAGCCCTGGCGCTCGTACTCGCTGGTCTGTCTACACCACTCGTACTTTCAGTACACACCATCGTATCTTTTGACTTTGCCACTTCAGTAATACCAGGATGGCACACGACCATCTTCCCTCCATACTTCGTGGCAGGTGCGGTATTCTCTGGTTTTGCGATGGTGAACACACTGCTTGTTATCACCCGTAAGATTCTGAAGCTCGAAGCATATATTACTATCGGTCACCTCGAGGCAATGAACAAAATCATCGTACTCACAGGTTCTATAGTAGGTGTCGCTTATCTTACTGAGCTCTTCATGTCATGGTATAGCCAGGCATGGGGCGAAATGGAGGCATTCAAATGGCGTATTGTTGGTCCTTACTGGTGGAGTTACTGGGCCATGATGACCTGTAACGTGGTATCGCCTCAGCTCTTCTGGATTAAGAAACTGCGTCGTAACATTCCGTTTACTTTCGTAATGTCTATCGTGGTGAACATCGGTATGTGGTTTGAGCGTTTCGTTATCATCGCTACCTCTACTTACCGCGACTGGATTCCTGGTAGCTGGGCATACTATAGCCCTGAGTGGCCAGAAGTTGGCTTCTACCTCGGTACGTTTGGCCTGTTCTTTACACTGTACTTCCTCTTCGCCAAATACTTCCCTGTAGTAGCCGTACATGAAATCAAGTTTGTACTGAAAACATCAGGTGAAAATTACAAACGCGATATGCTGCGTCATGAAGAGCAGACACTTGAAGAGTTTGTACACGAAGCAGAGTCTCATCATCACGAAGAAGAGCACGCAGTGGCTCACTAATATCGGGATGCTGAATAGCTGAATGGAAGTAAAATACAAAAACTGAATTCTGACTTTTTGAATATTAAGATAAAATGGCAATAAAAAAATTTGCGGTAGCAGCATACGACGATGAAGCAGTTCTGTTTCCTGCTGTGAGCAAGGTGCGTAAGAGCGGATACAAGCTTCACGATATATACACACCATTTGCCGTGCATGGTCTGGATGTGGCTATGGGCCACAAAGAGACTGATCTGCACATTGCGGGTTTCATTTATGGTCTTTGCGGTACCTCTACAGCCGTAGGTTTCATATCATGGATATTTACTTCCGATTGGCCTATCGTTTATGGTGGTAAACCACACTTCGCACTGCCGGCATGGGTTCCTATTACCTTCGAGCTTACGGTTCTTTTTGCTGCAGTAGGCATGACACTTACTTTCTGCTATCTCAATCAGATAATGCCAGGTGTTAAGAAGCACGTCTTCCACCCCCGTCAGAGCGATGACCTGTTTGTAATGGCTATAGAGCTTAACGAGCACACCCCCGAAGGCGAAGTACTGGAGTTCCTTAAGTCTACCGGTGCAGTAGAAACAAATGTACAGGTAGCTGAAGACAGTTGGTGGTATGGTCGTTGGGACAAAAAAGAAGAATACGAAGCGCTCAATGCGGGCTAGTGAGCCGCATGTTGCAGGAAGCAGATTTTATTTTGACTTTTTGAATTTTGAAAATATATATGAACAAGATAAAAAGCATAGTGATCGCAGGTCTTACGGTAACCGTTGGCCTCGTGTCGTGCGATTCAGGTAACATGCGCCGCACTCCCGGCCATATATATGTGCCTGACATGACCTATTCGCGTGCGTATGATGCTTACACATCCAACCCCATTTTTGAAGATGGTCTTACCAGCCGCCGTCCGGTATCGGGTACTGTAGCCCGTGGTCATGAGCTGCCCGATCATATTGCTGAGGGTGACACCAATGCTTACAAAACCTTCAATACAGAACTGCGTTTTAATGATGCTGAGCTGGCTGAAGGCAAGCGTCTGTTCAATATTTATTGCGGTATCTGCCACGGTACAGCATTGGATGGTCAGGGACCTCTGTATACAGCAGGCAAATTTGCCTCCATGCCGGCTAACCTGAAAGATGCAAAGTACCTGAATATGCCTGTCGGTCAGATGTATGCTGCAATCAAGTATGGTAAAAACATGATGGGCTCTTATGCATCACAGCTCGATATCAGACAGCGTTGGATGGTGATAGCCTACATAAAGAAAGTTCAGTCTGAAAATGGTGGTGCACCATATACCTATGCAGCAGCAGCTGAAGTAGCAGCCGCACCTGCAGAGGCAGCTCACGCTGAATAATAGTAATACAGAACTACGGAAAGCAAGAATAAATAAGTAAAGAACTTCTATAAAAGTAGTAACAATGAATGATCGTTTTGTGATACCCGCACGATTGAGGAATACCAGCCTGGCGCTTATTCTTATAGGCGTAATTACGCTGATTGCGGGAGCTGCATCACTGCTCACCAGCCATGCCGATACCGATAAGACCCGCTTCTGGTTGGTATTGTTGCAGGACAGTATTTTCTTCACCCTTATCACTACGGTAAGTGTGTTTATTCAGGCGGCAGTATCACTGGCACAGGGTGCGTGGATTGTTTCCTTCCGTCGTATCCCCGAGGCTATTGGTGCCAATGTTTGGGTATTTGGCCTTATTGCCGTTATCGTCCTTTTTGCAGTCGCTTTCGGTTTTACCGATTCTCATGGTATCAACACTATTTATCAGTGGACTACCGCTAAAGGAGATAAGATAATCGAAGGCAAGTCTGCATTCCTTAACAAAGGCATGTTTGCATTCTTCACGCTCACGGCTATTGGTTTGTGGTCATTCTTCGGTATTAAGTTCCGCACTATGTCCCTTAATCAGGACAATGCGCCTAAAAACGACACAAAACTCTACTGGAAAGTTTTCCGTCTGTCTGGCGTATTCCTGCTGGTATATGCACTTACACAGATGAGTACTATTCCATGGTTGTGGATTATGAGTATCGATGCGCACTGGTTCTCTACCCTGTTTAGCTGGTACACTTTTGCCAGTGCATTCGTTAGTGGTATGTCTCTTATCATGTTGTGGATGGTATATCTGAAAAATCAGGGCAATCTTGTACTGGTTACTACAGAGCACATGCATGACGTTGGTAAGTTCATGTTCGCTTTCAGCATATTCTGGACATACCTCTGGTTCTCTCAGTACATGCTTATATGGTATGCAAACGTTCCTGAAGAAACTACATACTTCGTTATGCGTCAGCATGGCCCATACAGCATCATTTTCTATGCAAACTTTATTATCAACTTCGTAATGCCAATTCTGATTCTGATGGCTCGCCCCAGCAAGCGCAACTACTTTACAGTTACGTTTATGGCGCTCGTTATCATCTTCGGTCACTGGTTGGATTACTATCAGATGATGATGCCTGGTCCACTGAAGGCCAACTGGCATATCAACTGGTATGAGATTGGAGTATTCATGGGCTTCGCTGGTCTGCTGATATTTGTTGTGTCCCGCACACTTGCCAAGTCTTCGCTTATAGCGCACAACAATATCCTTGTGAAGGAGACTTCAATACACATTGCGTAATTAGAAGATTGAATAAGTAGAACAGAAAATAATTTAATAAGTAAATATAAGCTGAACGACCATGTCGGGATTTATTATAACAACGTTGATAATTCTGGTATTTATTATCATCTACCAGATAGGTAAGGCAAGCGAGCATGCTGCGATTCTGCGCGGAGAGAAAAAAGTAAACGGGCAGGTAAACAGGGCTATTGCCTTGCTGCTTGTTGCAGTTTTCCTTTTCGGTATGTGGGGTATCTGGGCCTGCCACAATTACTTTAAGGATATGATGCTGCCAGTGGCTGCATGTAATACAGGTGTCAGCTACGATAAAATGTTCAACGTTACCACGGCTGTTACCGGTATCGTGTTCTTCCTTACTCAGGCTACACTCTTCTGGTTCTGCTATAAGTATCAGGCGTCAGATAAGAGATCTTCTTTCTATTTCGCGCACAGCAATAAGCTGGAGCTTATCTGGACTACTATTCCTGCCATCGCAATGGCTGTGCTGGTAGCTATTGGTCTGAAAAACTGGTTCACAGTTACATCTGATGCACCTGCTGAAGCTACAGTAGTAGAAATAGTAGGTAAGCAGTTCAACTGGCTTATCCGTTACCCAGGTGCTGATAATGTACTCGGTACAAGAACTTTCCGCAAAATCAATGATGCAAATAACGTATTAGGTCTTGACTGGGCCGATCCACGCACACATGACGATATCATTGCTCAGAATGGTGAAATGCATGTGGTGGTGAATAAGCCTGTAAAACTTATCATCAACTCCCGCGATGTGATTCATGACGTAGGTCTGCCACACTTCCGTATGAAAATGGATGCTGTGCCTGGTATCACCACTACACTGTGGTTTACCCCTACCATCACATCCGACTCGATGAAGACAATCACAAAGAACCCCGACTTTGTTTATGAAATTGCGTGCGACCAGCTTTGTGGTAAAGGTCACTACGCGATGCGCGGTACCATCATAGTTGAAACTCAGGAAGAGTACAACAAATGGTTGGCCAAACAGCAGTCTTACTATGCAGGCAATAACCCTGAAGCTGCAGCGCCTGCTGCTGCCGCAGAAACTCAGCCTGAAGGTGAAACTGCAAACATGGACAAAAAAATATCGATGAATTAATAAAGCTATTCTGGCTTAAAAAGTGCAAAAATGAATCAGGAAGGAATCATACACGCAGACGCTCATGCAGCACACGGACACGATACTGCAGGTGGACACGGACATCACGATCACGGGCATGAGCATCATGAGCAGCATTTTATATGGAAGTACGTCTTCAGTATGGACCATAAAATTATCGGTAAGCAGTTTCTGATTACCGGTATCATATGGGCCATCATCGGAGCGTTGTTCTCAGTACTTTTCCGCTTACAGCTCGGTTTCCCCGACAGCACATTCCCCTTCATGGAGAAAATGCTGGGCGAGTGGGCAAAAGGTGGTAAGCTGTCTCCCGAATTTTATTACGCTTTGGTTACCATGCACGGTACCATCCTCGTATTCTTCGTACTTACAGCTGGTCTGAGCGGTACATTTGCCAACCTACTCATTCCTCTGCAGATAGGTGCTCGTGATATGGCTTCGCCTTTCATGAACATGCTCTCCTACTGGTTCTTCTTCCTCGCCAGTGTGGTAATGATGGTTTCTCTGTTTGTAGAAACAGGTCCTGCATCTGGTGGTTGGACTACTTATCCTCCGCTTAGTGCACTTAAAGAAGCTTCTCTGGGTTCCGGCGTAGGTATGGACCTGTGGCTGCTGGGTATGGCTTTCTTTGTGGTATCCTCACTTCTTGGTGGTCTTAACTATATCTCTACAGTACTTAACATGCGTACTAAGGGTATGACTATGACCCGCATGCCACTTACCGTATGGGCGCTGTTGTTCACCGCGGTTCTGGGTGTACTTTCTTTCCCTGTGCTTTTCTCAGGTGTTGTACTCCTGATATTTGACCGTAACCTCGGCACCAGCTTCTATCTGTCTGAGATATTCATCGGCGGTAAGGCGCTCCCACATATCGGTGGTTCTGCTATCCTTTATCAGCACCTTTTCTGGTTCCTTGGTCACCCAGAGGTGTACATCATCATGCTTCCGGGCATGGGTATGGCATCAGAGGTGTTATCTACACACAGCCGCAAGCCTATCTTTGGTTACTTCGCCATGGTTATCTCTATGGTGGGTATCACATTGCTGGCCTTCGTGGTATGGGCACACCACATGTTCGTAACAGGTATGAGTCCGTTCCTCGGTTCTATATTCGTACTGTTAACGCTCCTCATCGCTGTGCCATCTGCGGTTAAAGTGTTTAACTGGCTCACAACAATCTGGCGCGGTAACATCCGTTTCAATCCGCCAATGCTGTTCGCTCTTGGTTTCGTATCTCTGTTCATCTCTGGTGGTCTTACAGGTATCTTCCTGGGTAACTCAGCACTGGATATTCACCTGCACGATACTTACTTCGTTATCGCTCACTTCCACATTGTAATGGGTGTGTCTGCGTTCTTCGGTATGTTCGCTGGTGTATACCACTGGTTCCCTAAAATGTTCGGCCGCTTCATGAACAACACGCTGGGTTATATCCACTTCTTTGTTACGTTCATCGGTGCTTACCTCATCTTCTGGCCTATGCACTATGAAGGTATCGCTGGTATGCCACGTCGTTACTATGACTATTCTGCATGGGAGTCTTTCAAGCAGTTCCAGAGCATCAATGGTTTCATCAGTATCGCAGCTACTGTAGTATTCCTTGCACAGATTCTGTTTGTGTTCAACTTCATATTCAGCATCTTCAGAGGTCGTAAGATGACCACACTCAATCCATGGGGTTCTACTACACTGGAGTGGACTACACCTATCAAGCCTGGTCATGGTAACTGGGAAGGTGAGATTCCTGAAGTTCACCGTTGGCCTTATGACTATAAGGATGATGGAAACGGAAACGACTTCATACCTCAGACAGTTCCATTGAGACCCGGAGAAGAGGCTCATTAACGTCTGATAATAAATACTCAGAAAGCCGTCCCCAAAGGGCGGCTTTCCTGTTGCTGACCGTATAGGTAGCAATACATAAAAAGAGCGGCAGTCTTTATGACTGCCGCGCTTAGTTATTAGTATCGGTTATGCTTATGCTATAAGTATATACGATTCCACATCCTTTCTGGTAATCGTTTTGTCAGAGAGTATTATAAGGCGCTCCACCACATTGCGTAGCTCCCTTATGTTACCGGTCCAGTTATGCGCCTGCAGGGCCTCTATTGCTTCTTTTTCTATCTCTTTCGGTTGTTGTTTATACTCATCACTTATTGCTTTAAGGAAGTGATGTACCAGTGCCGGTATATCCTCCTTACGCGCATTGAGGGATGGCACCTGTATTAGTATTACACTCAGGCGGTGGTATAGGTCCAGGCGAAATTTCTTGGCATCTACCTCTTCCATCAGGTTCTTGTTGGTAGCCGCCAGTACACGCACATCTACTTTTATATCTTTTTCGCCGCCTACACGCGTTATTTTGCCCTCCTGCAGTGCGCGTAGCATCTTTGCCTGTGCATCCAGATGCATATCTCCTATTTCGTCCAGAAACAGGGTTCCGCCATTGGCTTGCTCAAATTTGCCTATTCGCTGCTTGATTGCCGATGTGAATGACCCTTTTTCATGGCCAAAGAGCTCACTCTCTATCAGCTCACTGGGTATGGCTGCACAGTTCACTTCTATTATAGGCCCTGTGGCACGGTTACTGAGTTCATGTATGCGGCGGGCTACCAGCTCCTTGCCCACACCATTCTCACCGGTTATCAGCACACGGGCATCCGTTGGTGCTACCTTGGCTATCGTATCATGTATACGCATGATAGGTTCACTTTCGCCTATCATCTCATACCCGCGCGATATGCGCTTGCGTAGCTGCTTCGTTTCCGTCACCAGCGACTTTTTGTCCATCGCATTGCGTATCGTTATCAGTAGCCGGTTCAGGTCTGGTGGCTTGGATATGTAGTCATATGCTCCCTTCTTCACAGCATCTACAGCCGTCTCTATCGTGCCATGTCCCGATATCACTATAAAGGGAGTGTCAGGACGTTCCTGCTTAGCCAGTTGCAGCACTTCCATTCCGTCCATTTTGGGCATTTTTACATCGCACAGGATACAGTCATAATTACCCTCTTTTATCTTTTTGGCACCTTCAGCACCATCGGCAGCCTCATCTACTGTGAAGCCCTCAAAGGTGAGTATCTCTGTAAGTACTTTGCGTATCGCTTTTTCGTCATCTATTACTAGTATGCTCTGGCTCATGATGTTTTGTTTCTGTGTGTTATGTACAGCGCATAGCAGTGTACAGTATCAGTGCAATTTATAAAAAAACGACAACAGCATCGGCCGTAGTCTGTCATCACCTTTACCGTTGAAAAACGACAGTTTACCGACATGCCCGCATTTTTAGCCGAAATTCGTTTCATATGCCTCTTTTTGGTGCATAGTTTTGCTTCACAATACACACACTACATGATAAGACATATTTACACCTCCTTATTGCTTTTATTATTAATGCTGGGCGGCGCTACAGCAGCTATGGCACAATACACTATCAGTGGAGTAGTGATGACAGACAAAGGCAAGCCGGTCAGAGGTGCCAATGTTTATCTGGAAAACACAATCGATGGCGCTACTTCCGACAGCCTGGGAAAATTCAGCTTCACCACTACCGAGTCTGGCAATCAGACGATTGTAGCTTCCGAAATTACACACAGCACCGGAGGTATGCCTATCGTGATAAACGGCGACCTTATCGGTCTCATCATCACACTAAAGGCAAGTGCACCTAAAGATCTGGATATGGTAGTGATTACCGCAGGCTCATTTGATGCCACTAACGATAAAACAAAAACCGTACTGAAACCCCTGGATATAGTAACAACCGCAGGCTCCGGTGCCGATGTGGTAAAAGCCATGCAGATGCTTCCCGGCACACAGCAGACCGGTCCTGACAATGGTATGTTCGTTCGTGGTGGTGATGCAAACGAAGCTGCCGTTATAGTTGATGGAATGGTTGTGCAGAATGCATTTTTCAGCGGTGCACCGGGTGTAGCTACCCGTAGTCGCTTCGGCGCTTTTCAGTACAAGGGTATGGCATTCAGCAGTGGTGGCTATAGCGCCCGTTATGGGCAGGCGCTGTCAGGCATACTGGAACTTAACACTACCGATATGCCCGATAAGAGCACCATCAACCTCGGTGCCAATATGGGCGGTCTGTATGCATCCGGTGTAAAGAAATGGGAAAAGAGTAGTCTGGACCTTGGCGGCGGCTATACCAATCTCGCGCCCTTTTACGGCATAGTGAAAAGTAACTTCAATTTCTACAAAGTACCTCAGGGAGGCAGCGGTAATATCCGTTATATGTGGGCGCCCAATAAAGATGGTATTCTGAAGGTTACGCTCAATACACAGCATACTACCACTGGCGTGCGCATCCCTAACCCCTTTAGTGCCGACTCTGCCAACTTCCTTACCAAAGACCATAACTACTATAGTAATGTCTCTTACCGGCAGATGTTTAAGCATAAATACATGCTGTACACAGCCGCATCTGTAAGTCAGAACAATACCCTGAGCGATTTCAGCGTGTTTAATAGTGATAATACCGATTACCGTCGCCAGTTCCGCATTGAGGGTAAAGACTATATAAACAGCAGGCTTAATCTGCTCGTGGGTACCGATGTTCAAAATTTTGGTCAGGACCGCCACCTTAAGTTAGGAAGCTCAGATTCTCTTTTGGGTCAGAAGTTTGATGAAATACTCATAGGTGGCTATGCCGAGCTGGAGTGGGTACCGGTGAATCGTTTCGCCATTAAGCCCGGTGTACGATATGAGCATAGTACCCTCTTAGGTACCGATAAGATTGCTCCCCGCCTCTCTATGGCGCTGAAAACCGGCACTCACAGCCAGGCCTCAGTAGCTGGTGGTCTGTTCTATCAGGAGGCGGCCAACTTCTATCTTATAGCAGATTATCTGCCCGGATACAAGAATATGGATATGCAGGCGGCTACGCATTATATTGCCAACTGGCAGTGGAGTCAGGACAACCGTACCCTGCGGCTGGAAGGTTACTACAAGCAGTACGATAAGCTCATTCTGGAAACGGGTAATAGCTATAGTCCTAACCCATATCGCTTTGCTGACAGCAGCATCAAGGGAATTACTAATGGTGGTAGTGGCTACGCACAGGGTTTAGAGCTCTTCTGGCGCGATAAAAAGACGTTTAAGAACACCGACTATTGGATTTCATACAGCTATATAGATACAAAGAGGAAGTACATGAACTTCCCGGTACAGGCCACCCCCACATTCATAGCGGGTCACAACTTTAATGCAGTGGGCAAATATTGGATAGATAAGCTCAAAACCAGTTTCAATGCCACATACAGCTTTGCCAGTGGCCGCCCCTATTACGATCCCGGTACTGCATTCCTGTCTCAGCTCACACCCAACTATCATAGTCTCTCACTTACGGCCGCATATCTGCATAGCTTTGGCAAATGGTTCACGGTGTTTTATATCAGTGTAGATAACGTTGCCAATCGTAAGAATGTATTTGGCTATCGTTATAGTGAGGATGCTCCCGGGAAGTTTACTAATGTAGGCCCCATTGTGCCGGCACTTAACCGCACTGTTTTCTTTGGTGTTAATATGTCACTCTCAGAATTCAGCAAAGACGAACTTTAATACAATCAAACATACCATACCAGAACAAACCAACCAACGAAATGAAAAACACAATACTAATTGCCGCTGCAGCATTTATCACAACAGCCGCCGCCGCTCAGGACTTTAGAGTACCACTGGAAAAAACATTCCTTGCCTTCGATACCACTATGGATATGGCAAAGAAAGTAGAGCAGAGCAATAAGCTCACACTCATAGCAAAGAAATGGGATTCAGAATGGAGCACCCACTACTATGCAGCATACAGTAAGGCAACGCTTTCTTATTTTGAAAAAGATGCTGCCAAAAGAGATGCTTATCTGGATGAGGCAGAAAAAGAGAAGGAAGATGCTGTAAGCATACTGAAAAAAGAGAATGATGAGACATATGTACTGGCGGCAATGATTGCTAATGCACGCATGGCGGTAGACCCAATGAACCGCTGGCAGGAATACGGCAAAGTGTTCGCTGACAATCTTGAGAACGCCAAAAAAGAAAATCCGGATAACCCCCGCATGTACTACCTGCAGGGTACCAGCAAATTTTATACGCCAAAGCAGTTTGGTGGTGGTGCAAAAGCGGCCATGCCTTATTTCGAGAAGGCAACCTCCCTGTTTGAAAAGGAAGCATCAGTTACCGACATAGCAAAACCGCACTGGGGTAGTGATAAGACTAACTGGTTTATGGAGCAGTGTAAAAAGGACGATAAAGGATAACGGCAGACAGGTCATGTTACAGGCGGGCGCAGTTTTGCGCCCGCCTTTTTCATCATATAGAGTAGTAATTCTTCAGCACCTCTGCCACGCTCTTTCGGTAGCTCTTACCTATAGCCAGTTCTGTATTCCCTATTTTGAAGGAGTGATTCTGCACACTGGTCACCTTGCTCAGGTTTATAATGTACGACCGGTGTATACGCAGAAATCCATGTCTGCTCAGCAGGTCCACCATATGCTTCATAGTCGTGAATGATATGATGGGCTTATCCTCACAGTGTATGCGCACATAGTTCTCCAGTCCTTCTATGTACTGTATGGAGTCATAGGATATCTTCACCAGGTCCGCATTCGATTTAATGAAGAAAAAAGTCTTTTCAGCCGTGGGTGTTACAGGCTTTTCAGCTGTGTCTTCTGTTTCCAGTCTGCGGTACACTTTATTGATGGCACGCAGAAACCGGTCTATGGATATCGGCTTCAGCAGATAGTCTATAGCATCTATGTCAAATCCATCTATAGCATAGTTAGGATATGCCGTTGTTATAATAATAGCAGGTGGCTCTTTCAGAGACCGTATAAAATCCAGCCCGGTAATGCCCGGCATATGAATGTCTGTAAACAGTACATCCACACTGTTGTGGCGCAGCACTTCCAGTGTCTCCACCGCGTTGCGGCATTTGGCTATGATATTCAGCCCCGGTATCATTTTGGCATACTCTTCCAGAATATCCCTCGCTATTGGTTCGTCATCGGTTATTACGCAGTTCAGGTTCATGTAGTTGCAGGTTCATCTCCACACGAAAACGCGTGCCGGAGTCATTTATGTTCAGGTGATGTTTTCCGCTGTATAATAGTTCCAGCCGCCGCTGCACATTCCTGATGCCTATACCTCCCTGCTCAGCTGCAGGATTCTGCCATTCAGTTCGTTTGCGGTCATAGCTGTTCTCACATACAAATGTGAGCCGGTTTTTCTTTACAGAAAGTGAAATCTCTATTGCCGGGTCGGTCATATTACCGTCGCAGCCGTGTTTTATAGCATTCTCTACAAATGGTGTTAGTAGCATAGGTGCCATGCGTAGCATGCCATAGTCTTCTACCTCTATATGCATCTTTATACAGTTTCTGTGCTGCATCCGCAGGCGGGCAAAGTCCACGTATTGCTGCAGGAAAGCTATCTCCTGCTCCAGCATCGCTTCCCCGTCCTCACACTCATAGAGGCCATGCCGCAGTATATCCGATAGTTTTATTACCGCATCTGCGGTATGCTCGTCCTGCTTGCGCGCCATTCCGTATATCGTGTTCAGCGCGTTAAAAAGGAAGTGAGGGTTTATCTGAGCCCGGAGGCTTTCCAGCTCAGTGTTAAGCCGCTCTTTTTCCAGCCGCTCCAGTCGGCGCTCATTTTTTATCGCTTCTGCTGTCAGCTTGCCCAGTGCCAGCATCGTCAGTATGATGCAGGTAGGTATCAGGTGATAGGGAAGTGTTACGCCCTTCATCTTACCCATATATTCCAGCCATGGAAACAGGTAGTTGATAAACTGCATGGATAATAAAGAGCAGCCGGCGGTAAGGAACAGCAGTACAGCCAGCGATAGTGCATACCACCAGTAACGCCTTCGTAGCAGTAGCTTCGGTACCAGCACATCATTATGTACGTATGCCGGTACTGCAAATGACATAAGCAGCACCAGCAGCAATGGCGGAAACGCCCGCCATGTGGCAGACCTCCCTGAAGCAAAATAAAACGCCAATAGCAGCCAGAAGAGCAAATTGCGAATGATGCGGCCGGCCGCTGGCGATAGGTTGGATTTTAAGTGCATGCGGCATCAGTTGCATTACAAATATCATACTATTGTCCCGAATGACGTAATTGTTGGATAAACGGCCACTTTTACTTGGTAAACGGCCATTTTTGGTACATAAACGGCACTTTGGTCCTTTTGGAGCATTTTCCCGCTGTTTAATGCCTCCTGTCAAATCGTACGTTAAGTATCTGTGGCCTTATATTAACTTACAGCAGCATACAGTTCGGGTTACGGCTGTATCAGCTACTATACACCCCCATAAACATAGAAATATGCACATCGGCTCAGCGATAAGGACTATCCGGAGAAAGTTGTCCTTGTCCCAATTAGAATTGTCGCAGAAATGCGAGATTACGCAAACGGCTCTTTCGCAGATAGAAGTAGGTCTCAAAAAGCCAAGTCAGCGTACACTGGAAAAGTTATGTAAGGCCCTGGAGATACCCGAATTTCTCATTTGGGTACTGGCTATAGAGCAGGACGATGTTCCTCACGAGAAGCAGGCTATTTATAACGTAGTATATCCGGTCATGCAGGATCTCCTCCTGCAGATGGCGCAGCCTGCAGAGCTTGAGGTAGAGTCATAATTCGGGCCTGTTGCCGCCTTTCCGCTTTTTGACGGATATTTACCGCATGAAATGGCAGTCGTTATATACCTCGCAGCGTACAGGGCAGCCCGCGCGCGACAATCGTGTGTTTGACCCGGTACGCAACTCTTTTCTGCGCGACTACGACCGTATCATTTTCTCATCGGCGTTTCGCCGTCTGCAGAACAAGACACAGGTATTTCCCCTGCCCGGCGCCATATTTGTACACAACCGCCTCACACATAGTCTGGAGGTTGCCTCTGTTGGCCGTTCTCTGGGCAAGGCGGCAGGAGAGAAGATAGCAGCACGCTATGCATCAGAGGGAGAAGACTTCCGGGAGTTTTACAGGCACGAGTTAGCCTCGGTTATCGCCTCGGCATGTCTGGCGCATGATATCGGCAATCCTCCTTTTGGTCACTCCGGCGAAGATGCTATCCGTGCCTTTTTCGATGAGCTGGACGGAGATAGCCGGAAGATATTGAACGACAGTCTTTCACCAAACCAGTTGCGCGACTTTCAGAAGTTTGAAGGCAACTCTAATGCGTTGCGCATACTCACCCATAGTTTTAACGAGCCCGAGCCAGGCGGCTACAGGCTCACCTATACCACCCTGGCATCTCTGGTTAAGTACCCATGCACCTCAGTTGCCGGTTTCAACAAAAGTACAGGCCTCATTGCCACCCGCAAGTCCGGCTTTTTTGACTCAGAGATACCCGTCTATACCCACATTGCGCAGCAGCTTGGTATTCCATGCATCGGGGAATCTGGTCAGGTATATGCACGTCACCCGTTTGTATATCTTACCGAGGCGGCCGATGATGTCTGTTACCGGGTCATAGATCTGGAAGATGCACACCGCCTGCATATTATCAGTACTGATACCTTTATGGAACTCTTCCTGCCGTTTTTCGATGCAGAAACAGGCCCTTATACCTCCCGTGCTTATATAGAGAGCAAGCTGGCACATATTCACGACCACAATCAGCGTGTGCAGTATGTACGTGCCCGCTGGATAGGCCTCATGACGGAAAAGCTGGCCGATATTTTCATGCAGCATGAAGAGCAGTTATTGTCAGGCACACTGGAGAAAGACCTCCTTCGCTGCCTGCCGCAGGAGCAGTATGCACTTATAGAGCGTATCAACAGTTTTTCAGTACAGCATATATACAACTATCGCAGTGTAGCAGAGATTGAGATAGCAGGCTATAACGTTATCGGCGGTCTGCTGCGGGAGCTTATTCAGGCTATACTACACCCGAAGCGTAGCAAGTCGGGCAAGGTGCGCAAGATTATACCGGCGCAGTTCCCCATCTCCGGCCATAGCATCTATGCCGATGTACAATCCGTAGTAGACTTCATCTCCGGCATGACCGACCTCTATGCCATAGACCTTTACCGCAAAATGACCGGCATCACCATACCGGATATCAGGTAAACAGTAGTTACTGGGTAGTCTCCCTATAAGCGCATCTTTTGGGGCAATTTGAACATTCCTGTCGGCGTAAGGTCTCTCGTAGAGAACCCGCAGCCATCAGGGCACCACACCTCACCCCCTCCTTTGAGCTTTACAGAATGGAGCCACACATCTGTTTCGTTGTTACATTTACATGCCCGATAACATTTGCATAACCGTTATTGTCGTACCTTTGTGCAGCAAACCAAACCCTGTATCCTATGCACCTTTCCTTAGCTTATATGATAAATTTTCCGCGAGCAATTTTTGTAACCTTTTTGTGACATTTTGTTGAGCCGATTCGCTTTTAATTGGTTGATTTACAGTATATTAGAACGGTGTGAGCACAGAGAAAAGAATTTTCTTCCCACTGCGCAGTTTTCATCCTTTTTCTGTTTTGCAGATATGCTTCAGTTCCTTTTCTCAGTCCTTATTGTTACAGAAACAATCCACATTTCCACATCAGCAGTTAAACACTTTAGCGCATTATTTTTAGTTACTTTGCCTTCGGTAGTCATCTGCTATTAGCTACCTCTGAACATGAAACGTACCCTCATACTGATAAGGCACGCAAAATCAAGCTGGAATAATCCACTTCAGAGCGATTTTGAAAGGCCGTTGAATGACCGGGGCAATAAAGATGCTCCGGAAATGGGGGCACGACTCAGAAAAGCAAACATCATACCTGATCTTATTATCTCAAGTGCAGCCATGCGTACCCGGCAAACCACTGCCCACCTTGTAGCAGCACTGGGAGTGCAGGAGCAGAATATACAATGGGAGGAGAAGTTATATCATTGTGTACCGGCTGTTCTGGAAGAAGTAATATATGCTCTGCCACAGGAAGTGCGCACTGTATTTATTGTAGCGCATAACCCCGGTATTACCGAGTTTGCCAATCAGCTTTCTCCCGACTTCTATACCGGCAACATGCCCACCTGCAGCATAGTAGGCGTTCACTTTGACTCTGATAACTGGTTTGATTTTGATAAAGTGAAAAAAGAGGTGTTTCTGTACGATTACCCCAAAAATGAACATGAATCCGAATAAGACAATAACACAAGTTACCACAACCCTTACTAAGCTCTTCGAAGAGCACTTTGAAAAAGAAGCAGAGTCTATAGAAGCGCTGCCGATCTCTGGTTCAGACCGTCGTTACTATCGCCTCACAGCAGGCAACATTACTGCCATAGGTACTTACAATGCCAATGTTGCTGAGAATAACACCTATTTCTATTTCACAGAGCTGTTCCGTCGCCATCAGATAAATGTGCCTGAGGTTTACCTGCGTAGCAAGGACCGTAAAGCGTATCTGCAACAGGACCTCGGCAGCACCACCCTTTTTGACCTCGTACTCTCTGAGGGTTATACCGATGAGGTGCGCCGTCATTACCACACAGCACTGGCACAGCTGGCACGGCTGCAGTGGATAGCAGGCCGTGAGGCCGACTTCAAGCAGTGCTTCGCCTCCCGTCAGTTCGATGAGAAGGCTATCATGTCCGATCTGTTGTATTTCAAATATTACTTTGCCGACCTTCAGGGCATACCTTACGACCGCTCTCTGCTCATCAGTGAGATGGAGCAGCTTAGTAAAGACCTGGGGCGTGTGCAGCCGCAAACCCTCATGTTCCGCGACTTTCAGAGCCGCAACATAATGGTACACGAAGGCCAGTTATACTTTATAGATTTTCAGGGCTGTATGCAGGGCCCACCGCAGTACGATATTGCCTCTCTGCTATGGCAGGCGCGCGCTCAGTTGCCGTCTTCCTTCCGCGATGAGTTGCTGAATGGCTACGTTACTACACTCGGTGAGCTCAATGTACCCCGCATGGATGAGATATACTTCCGTCGCGGATATGTACAGTTTGTCCTGGTACGCCTGCTGCAGGTACTGGGTGCATATGGGTTCAGAGGCCTGCTGCAGCACAAGGCGCATTTTATCACCAGCATAGGCCCGGCGCTGAAGAATCTTGACCAGTTCCTTTCCGATCATCCACAGACACCTGCCTACCCTGAGCTGCGCACCCTTCTGGAGCGTATCTCCTCCCGCGATATGCAGGACCGCTATAATACCAGCCCTGCCGAGGAGCCCTCAAATCTGGAAATACAGATTTGCAGCTTTTCCTATAAGCAGGGTATTCCCCGGTCTACCGGCCAGCACGGTGGTGGTTATGTCTTTGACTGCCGTGGATTGCTGAATCCGGGCCGCTATGCCGCCTACAAGCACCTTACCGGTAACGACGAGCTGGTAAAGCAGTTTCTGGAGCGGGAAACCCGTATGCCCGGCTTCATGGACCACGTCACAGCACTCGTATCTATCAATGTAGAGGATTATATAGCCCGTGGTTTTGAGCAGCTCAGTGTAGCCTTTGGTTGTACCGGTGGTCAGCACCGTTCTGTATATGCCGCCAATGCGCTGGCAAAACACCTCACTTCCCGGTATAATGTTAAAGTAGTGGTTACCCATACCAATGAAAAAAGGTGGGTACTGGGCGATGCACAGGCAGGCTGATGTCGGGTGCTGTTATTTTAAATAGCGGTATCAGCGTAAGCAATGCCGCAAGCCGTAATATTTCAGTACTTTTGCGTTAAAATAGTTGATAATATGCTGAAGACAGGAAATACAATCGTGAGCATATATACCGAGATGACGCCCAATCCGGAGACCATGAAGTTTGTTGCCAATAAACTTCTTTACCCCGGCAAAAGCATAGACTTCCCCGATGAGTCAGCAGCTGGCCCTTCGCCACTGGCCACAGAGTTGTTTGCTTTCCCGTTCATCCGTAGCGTATTCATTGCCAGTAACTTCGTAACACTTGCCAAAACTCCCGATACTAATTGGGATGATGTAATACCTTCTATCCGCCAGTTTCTGAAAGAATATCTGGAGGAAGGGCGTGTAGTTATTAACGAAGATCAGGTAGTTAAGCCGGCAGAGGCCACTATCAGTGATAGCGATACAGATGTTGTAGTGCGCATAAAGGAGCTGTTGGAAAACTACGTAAAGCCTGCTGTGGAAATGGATGGTGGTGCTATCAGCTTCAAAGGTTTTGAAGATGGTACGGTAACACTCATGCTACAGGGCTCATGCTCAGGCTGCCCCTCATCTATGATTACACTGAAGTCTGGTATAGAAGGTATGATGAAGCGCATGATACCAGAGGTTAAAGAAGTAGTTGCAGAAGCAGAGTAATAAACGCTTTCTTTGTTAAATAATCCTTTTTATATGCGGCAAACAACCTGTTTGCCGCTTTCTTTTTGGTGCACAGCACATGAAATTGTGTTATTTTTATTCCCGGTTAACAATCTGCCTCCTGCCTGTCCGCAGTATTTTTGTTAAGGATTAGCAGGTGGCACAGCAACTCGCAAATGAAATTCGAGAACAATTATGTGGCCATCATGGCCGGTGGTATAGGTAGCAGATTCTGGCCGGAAAGCCGCACCCATCATCCCAAACAATTCCTTGACCTTCTGGGTACCGGAAAGTCCCTTATACAGTGGACCTATAACCGTTTCAGGCATATATGCCCCAGGGAAAACATATACTTCATCACCAATGAGCAGTATATGGACACCCTGCGCCAGCAGATACCGGATATTAGTAATGACAATATAATAAGTGAGCCGTCCCGAAAGAATACAGCGCCCTGTGCTGCATACTTTGCTCACAAGATAATGGCACTGAACCCAGAGGCAAACATCATTATGTCTCCGGCCGATCATCTGATTATGGATGAGCACTCTTTTGAGCGTACGGCCAATGATGCTCTGGAGTTTGTATCTAAGCACAAAGCGTTGCTGACACTGGGCGTAAAACCCACCCGTCCCGATACCGGCTATGGTTATATTCAGTACGATGTAGACCAGGAAATAGATAAGGTGTACCGCGTAAAAACATTTACGGAAAAACCTTCCCTGGAGCTGGCGCGTACATTTCTTAAGAGTGGCGACTTCCTATGGAACTCCGGCATATTCGTCTGGAATGTACAGACCATTATGCAGGCACTGCAGCAGTTCCTGCCAGAGATGAATGAAGTCTTTATGCAGGCAAACGGACTATATAATACTTCTGCAGAGCATGATGCTATTGTAAAGCTCTATCCTCACTGTACCAATATCTCTATAGATTACGGCATTATGGAAAAAGCCCGAAACGTCTATGTAATACCATCCTATTTTGGCTGGTGCGATTTGGGCACATGGGAGTCGGCATATGACAATAGTGAAAAGGACTATCTGGGTAATGCCGTTCTGGGTAATAATGTCATGGTCATAGACGCTACTGAGTGCATGATTAAAGCGCCTAATGATAAACTGGTAGTGCTGCAGGGACTGGAAAACTTCATAGTAGTAGATACAAACGATGTGCTGCTTATATGTGAGCGCAACCGTGAGCAGCAGATAAAGGAATATGTAGCAGAAGTAAAACGCAACAAAGGAGATAAATATCTGTAAGCCATCACTTACATTCCTGTTTATTGCTTTTCCCGTACTGCTTTTACCTCTTCTGCAGTTACCGGCTGGCCGTTGTTTTCCATCATCTTGTTGGTATAGACAAATGTGAGTACGGCAGCTACTTCGTCATCATTCAGCCGCTGCGGTGGCATAGTGTTGTTATACTCCTTTCCATTCACCACTATCTTGCCACTGCTGCCGTTAATTACCTGATGTATAGCCTGCTCTCTGTTATTAAGATAATCCGACTTGGCAAGGGGAGGGTAAACATTGGCAATGCCATCGCCGGCAGCCATATGGCAGGAAGCGCAGTTGCGCTTATACAGGTCCTCGCCCGATGGGGCCGATGAAGTCTTTACATCGTCAGTTGTAAACGGCTGCTTTTCGGTAGTGGTGTCATTACTGCCGCAGGAAATAACAGTGAGTGTAAGAGATACCGCCAGTAAAGATAGAATCTGCTTCATACAGGTAGCATTTTTATATGCTGTGTGCAAAAGTAGTGCTGCACACACGTAAATCCAACGAGGAACAGTCTTCTTACCGTCAGTAATCTGTTTGTTGCAGCCAGGTTTCTTTTATCAGGTGGTATGTGGCTTTCCCTTCTGCTTCAGCATAGATGGTAGCGCCGGTTTTTTCTACTGCCCTGCGCGATCTCATGTTGCCCGAACCTATATGGAAAACAACAACATCGGCCAGAGAGAATGCATGGTCTATCATGAGCCTTTTAAGTTCATTGTTGTAGCCCATCCCCCAGCATCTGCGTACCAGAAAGGTGTAACCTATTGCTATGCTTCGCCCTGTGGCATCATATTCATAATACCGGGAGCTTCCCAGTATAGCGCCACTGGCTTTGTCTACCAGCGTAAAAGCAGTACCTGAGGATACAGCACTGTTCCAGAACTTCAGGAAGACTTCGGGCTTATACCTGTCCTGTTCCGGGTGCTGCTCCCATATGAGCGGGTCGGCAGCTGCAGCAAAAAGAGGCACTCTGTCTGAAAGGGCCAGCGGACGCACCAGCAGGCGCACACTTTGTAATACAGGTTGCAGATTCCGGCTCATGAAAAGGACTAAGACCTGCTAAGTTACCAAACATCCATACACACTGGAAACAGTAGTGGCAGCACCTGTACCAGATGCTGCCACTGACAATGAAACAATAGTTTGTATTGTCAGCCTTTTTTAATGTGCCGCTTGGTAACACGTTTCAGCTTGCCCTGGCTACGCCACTTGCTGCGGGGCTTGCCTGCCATTGCCGCCGGTACGTCTATGAGGCGGGGCTTCAGGGTAAGTATGTTACCGGTGGGTATGTCTATGAGCCAGCCAAAGCCACCTGTGAGCAGTGCATCTACCACTACTATTTTTCCCCACACTTTGGGCTTCAGCTCTACAGTGGCACGCTTGCCTGAGCCGGGAGAGTATAACTCCAGCGAAGCCCGCTTTTTGCGCGGCAGTTTTACCGATGAGGTATAATATGCCACGGAGCCATTGGTACGGCCGCTGGCCGCAAAAACATCGCTGCCTATACTAAGCCGCTCACCGCCTGACGAGACCTGAAGGTCTGAAGGGGCATCAATAAGGAAGACCTCTGTCTTGCCCTTTTTACTTGCATTGAGAATAGTGCCGCAACTACTGAACGACCACATGAGCCAGAGTGCTGCTACCAGTAAAAGTGTGTTGTTTTTCATGCTGTTCTGCTAAAGGATGAAAGAATATATTATCATCCGCAAAACTATTTAGGGGAACAACGGGGGTCAATTACACTTTAGTGGTATTTTGCAGGTATTATGGCAATGCATAGTCTGGTGCCGGGACAATCTGTAGCGCTCAGCATAGGGGCCGGGGAGCGGTATTCCGGAGAGGGTATAGCAGTAAAGCCGGGGGAGCAATACCGCATATCCTGTGAAAGGCAACAACGCTGGACCGATATGATAATACCCTCGTCACCGGATGGCTACCCAAACCCGCTGGCAAAACTGTTTGGGCTGCGGGTGCATACGGCACGCTGCTTCTGCCTGTGTGGGGCATGGGGCCGGCGTGATGCCACCGCATTTGCCATAGGCTCAGGCACGCATACTATAGAAGCAGACCAGCATACAGACCTGACATTCTTTGCCAATGATGTGCGGGGCTTTGAATGGAACAACTGGGGCAGTATATCTCTTACTGTGACCCGTATATCCTAGCGCAGACGGTCTGTAGAACGTACCAGCTTATCATCGCGGCGTATAGCCATGAGCGCCAGCACTACAAATACCATTGCCACAACCGGTAGTATACCACCTATCCAGTAACTGCCGCTGCCTGCAGCATCGTCATTAGAGACGCGGAACAGGGTGAGCGAAACAAAAGAGGCACAGGATAGCATAGATACGGCGCAAAAACGTATCTGCCGCTTGCGGTCGCGGTACATGAATACGGTAATAAGTGGCAATGCTACCATAACCAGAGCTATAAGCAGTGACGGAAAGTGATTTGCTACTTTCAGTTCCTTTGCCGCTTCGGTGCCGACAGGTATTCTGTAAAGGTCAAAGAAAAACACGCCTGCACTGAGCAGGGATGCCAGCAGCAGCCATAGTGACTGCTTGCGGAATATGAGGTCGTTCGATTTTTTGTTCTGTGTCATTACTACTACTCAAAAAATGTCATGTAATGTGCTATCAGCTTATCATGTCTTTACCAAAATAGCTGTGCAGTACCTGTGGTAGTTTAATACCGTCGGGTGTCTGATTGTTTTCCAGCAGGCAGGCCACTATACGGGGCAGCGCCAGTGAGCTGCCATTGAGTGTATGGGCTATCTGTGTTTTGCCCTGAGCATCGCGCAGGCGTATCTTCATACGGTTTGCCTGGAAGGTTTCAAAGTTTGATACGGAGCTTACCTCCAGCCAGCGCTCCTGTGCTGCGCTGAATACTTCAAAATCGTATGTAAGGGCTGAGGTGAAGCTCATATCGCCACCACACAGGCGCAGTATGCGGTATGGCAGCCCCAGCGACTGTACCAGTTTTTCTACATGGCTCACCATTTGCTCCAGTGTATCATAGCTGCTGGCAGGGTCTGTAACCTGTACTATCTCTACCTTATCGAACTGGTGTACCCGGTTAAGGCCGCGTACATCCTTGCCATAAGAGCCAGCCTCACGACGGAAGCAGGGAGAGTAGGCGGTCATTTTTACTGGCATTTCCTGCTCAGGTACTATCACATCGCGGTATATGTTGGTAAGCGGTACTTCTGATGTAGGTATAAGGTAAAGGCCGTCGGCAGTTACGTGATACATCTGGCCTTCTTTATCGGGCAGCTGGCCGGTACCGTAGGCGGTTTCTTCATTGACCATAAAGGGCGGGCAATGCTCTACATAGCCGGCTGCGGTATTGAAGTCCAGAAAGTACTGTATGAGCGCACGCTGCAGGCGGGCTCCCTGCCCCATAAATACCGGAAATCCACTACCGGCTATCTTGTTGCCCAGACTGAGGTCCATGAGGCGGTATTGCGTCATAAGGTCCCAGTGGGGGAGTTTCTGCTCGGTAAGAGTTGGTATTTCGCCACCGCTGCGCACTATTACGTTTTCTTCGGGCGTTTTCCCCTCCGGCACACTGCTATGCGGCAGGTTGGGCAGCTTTACGAGGGTATCGTGTAGCTGCTGCTCTGCATCAGAAAGCTGCTGTACGAGGTCTTTAATAGTTTCCTTATGCTGTGCTACCTGCGCTTTCAGCTCTTCGGCCTTGTCTTTCTCACCTTTGGCCATATGCATCCCTATCTGCTTAGAGGCGGCATTAACAGATGCTGCAAGGTTGTCATGCTCCAGCTGCAGGCGGCGACGTTTCTCATCAGTTTCTATGATGACATCTACCAGTTCTGTTTCTCTGAAGTGCTTTTTAGCTAATCCCTGTAGTATCAGTTCTCTATCCTGTCTGAAAAGTTGAATGGGCAACATATAGTTTGTAGTTGGTATGAAACAATGGCAAAGATATACTTAGTGTGGCAATGTGCTTAATGAGAAAACGGAGATTATTAATGTGAAGATTATGTATGTATCATCTGCCGGATACGGAACTCAGGAAAACAGCCTATATACAAAGAGTACAGGCGCTGACTAAAAAACCGGTAGAAACATGAAAACTGCGCAGTGGGAAGAAAAATATTTCCCCATGGCAACTTGGTTGCAACTGATTGATTGTCAATTGTTTTTTACGATAATTACTATATAAAACTTCGCAAAAAGGTTACAAAAATTGCTCGCGGAAAAATTATTATATAAGCTGGAGGTGGGGGCATAGGATACAGGGTTTGGAATGGGATACAAAGGTACGATAATAATAACATAATGACTGGCACAGGAACCGCACTGCTATTTTCTGTGGCGGGTGGCAGAACGTATTATTTTTGTGGTATGGCTGCCATCCCGTGCAGCAAAACAGATACTGTATGAAGCGTAATAAAATACTAACCGACCTGAAACTATACCTGCAGCAGGACCCTGTGGAGCGGAAGATGGTAGCAGATATGATAGCTTTTGTAGCGCAAAACCCGGATTGTTTTGACAGGAGTAATACGGCAGGGCACCTGACAGGCTCGGCATGGATAATGAGTAAAGACCTTACCAAAACGCTGCTGATACACCATGTGAAACTAAACAAGTGGCTGCAACCCGGAGGGCATTGCGATGGTAACCCCGACTGTATGGCTGTAGCGCTTAATGAGGCACTGGAAGAAACCGGCCTGGCGGTGACGCCGCTTTTTCCGGGGATATTTGATGTGGACATACACCTGATACCGGCCAAAGGTGATGTAGCGGCTCACCTGCACTATGATGTGCGCTATGCTGTGTATGCAGAAGATGATGGCAACGAGATAGGTCCCAATACCGAAATAAATGAGGCACAATGGGTGCCGCTGGATGTGGTACATGAGTATAATGACGAGCAGTCCATTATGCGGATGGTACTAAAAGCAAAAGCCTTCAGATGAGCACCGGTACGGGGAAGGGGTAGTTATAGTCCCGAAATGAATTAATTGTTATGTGCAAACAGAAGAGGTGGGGTATGCGTCAGTATAATAAATTCTACTATGAAAGAGATATTATATACAGCCATAGCCCTTATGATAGCCAGCATGGCCAATGCACAGGAACAGCAACATACTGATGAGGTGGAGCAGCCACAGTATGTAAAGTATAAGCTGATGATAAGGCCGCTGGAGCTACTGGTAACCAACATCAGTATTACTGCAGAGCGGCATTATGAAAAGCGCTCGCTGGGGCTGACGGTTGCTTTTAAACCCGCAACCCGTGAGCAGGGAGAGATAACAGGAGCCTCCGGGCTTTTCGGGAGTTACCGCTCGGGCAATATGCTGAATGAGGCCTATAATGCGCTCACGGCCGGGGTGAACTCAAAAACATATCTGCATCCGCAGAAGAAAAAGAACATTTATATAGACGGGCAGTTGTTGTTTCGCCACTGGTGGTTTGACAATAAAGATGTGTCTTACCGAAATGTAGAAGGATACCGTTTTGCAGGAACAAGAACTGAGCGGGTGAATGTGTATAATGCAAGAATATTATTTGGCTGTTCGGTAGTAGGGCGTGGCACCCGGAAAACCAAAATGGTGGCCGACTTCTATGGCGGGCTGGACATGCGGTATAAGTCATGGCAGTATATAACTCATGATGGTACTGTGATGGACTTGTATCACAGTTATCTGAAAGAGACGGGTAGCTACTGGGTGCTGACACCCTATGTGGGTATGATGCTAGGTATAGGCAGGTAGCTGGCGGCAGACCAGGACAGTATTCACCGGCGTTTATACTGCAGGCTTAATAGCCCAGCAGGTTGTACACATCATCATCTTCACTGTTCAGCTTTTTTTGCTGTACCTGCTGCCCGTAGGTTTTAGGGTCTATTTTTTTCTTCAGATTGTCCAGGAAGGGTTTCAGCATATCTATCAGCTTTTGAGATGCAGCTTCGGGCATAGGAGAAAAGTCCATCCTGTTTACTTTTTCTGCTTTCCTGAGGTTCTCTACACAACCTTTGTTATACAGGCATTTAATGTATACAATGTTTTTTGTGGCATCATATTTTACCTCATCCAGCGACATAGGAAATGCCTGTTCTTTCAGGTCTTTCCCGTCGTCATATATGAGACGGTTATTTTCAAAGTAGAGTCCTTTGTATGAGGGTGTGGCATATTTTTTTATGTGCTCGTTGATATCGTTGAGCTGTTTCTGCAATGTTCTTACTTCCGGGTCTGTGGGTTCTGGCTCATTTTTTCTCGGTTGTCTGCTGGTAAAAAGTCTGTAATCGGTAAAGAAGCGATTCATGAGCTCATACAGGTGATGCGGGTCTTTATTATTGTCGGTGGTCTGATAGTTAAGACTGGCACGCGACGGATTATTTCCGGTGCAGGTAATACAGTTTTTACCGCCGCTGCATTTAAGCGATACGCTATGGTTTTCATCACTGTACACAACAGCGTCTATGTCATTCATGCTGACCGTGCAGTGATTTCCGCTGCGGTATTCGCTATACCAGATGTTGTCAGTAATTGATATAGGGAAATAAACATTTTCATTAAATGTTTCCAGGTAATTATTCATTCTGGTGAGCTCGTCCTGGAGCATACTTCTGCTAATCTCCATAGGTGCACTTTCGGTTACCGGCTGCCTGACCGGGGTGGGCGGAGCAGGAGTGTTTGTTTTAGTGGTGGGTGGAATGGTACTGCCGGTAGCAGCGGTTACGGGTGCCGGGGTAGCGGTACCTGGCTTTGCTGCCGGTGTGCCATCGACAATGATTTTTGTATTGGCAATATCAAAAACCAGATTGATGGTTTTATCGCTGGTGAGATTAATGTCTGTATTATAAATCCAGTCATAAGAATATTGGTTTTTTACGGTGCGCTCTTCCCATGTTCCTTTTTGCAGTGCTACAAATACGGCTTTTATAGCATGCTTACCATCGGGTATAGTCAGGGTTACTTCATTGGTTTGTGTCTGTGGCTTAGCTTTACTTTCCCCTATTATTTTATTGTCGGAATATACCCGCAGCATAGATACCAGATCAAAGCCGGGCTTAGTGCCGGAAGTGGTAAAGTGAAAGGTGAGTTTGTGCGTGTTCCGGGCATGCAGGTATGGTGAAATGAGCATGAACAAACCCAGTACATAAAGCACCCTCATATATGATAATGTTTAGTATTTACAAAAATACTAAATGCAATATGAAAACAGAAACACCCATTTGTGTGCCTGATTGCCTATTGCTGGCTATCTATTTTAAGCAGGCGGAAGAACTCTTCCTCTTCCATCTCCCGCACCTGGCCAGGAGCAAGACCACCCAGGGTAATGTCTTCTATAGCTATGCGTATGAGCCGCCGGCACTCATGCCCTACGGCGCGCACCATGCTGCGTATCTGGTGGCGCTTGCCCTGTGAGAGGGATATCTGCAGCCACGAATGAGCAATGCGGGGATTTGTCTCCAGCTGGTGGGGGAAGACATCAGGAGGGGTGGAGAGCAGGTGTACCTCGCAGGGAGGTGTGAGATATTCGCCCTCGCCCCGCACACGTATGGTAACACCCTCGCGCAGTTGCTGGACTTTTTCGGGGGTGATGGTGTTAAGTACCCGTACCAGATAGGTGCGTATGTGTGGTGTGGCGCTCTGAAACAGCAGGCTGGTAACCTTCTTGTTGGTAGTAAGCAGCAGCAGCCCTTCTGAGAGGCTATCCAGCCGGCCCACGGCATGTGTGCCCGGCGGAAAGTCAAAACCCAGATCGCCCAGCAGGCGCACATTCTCTACACACACAAACTGTGAAACCACATTGAAGGGCTTATTGAGCACAAAATAGCGGTGTTTGTCTGGCTGCATTGGGGTGCAAAGGTAGGGAGAGGGGTGTTTTAGATTGTGGATACAAAAAGAAACGGATTTTAGATTCAAGAACCTAAAATCCGTTTCTATAAAAACATTGTGTCATAAAGTATACAAATATCCAACCCATACCCGTAATGCTAAGTGGTGTAGTAAATACATAAGGTAGTAAAATGTGTTCCCCCTTACTCCTCCTCATTAAACAAGTCGCGCTCCAGTATTTCCATGCTTACGATGTCGATGGCTTCTATCATCCGGGGGGCAATGTTCAGTATCTCGTCTGCGCCGGACTCTTTGATTGCTGCCAGTACGGGGCTTTTTATGGCCGTGAGTACCAGTGAGCAGCCTGCTTCGTAGCATTCTTCATGCAGCTGCACCATTTTATCTATAGCTTCGGGGGCGATGCTGAGACCATTCTGAAGGTCTATAATAAAGTTAGGACTGCCGCTTTGCCGCATTTTGTGTACCGTATTGTGTAGTGATTCTGACAAAATGCCTGATATTTCTGTGGCAACCGGCGTTATTGCCGTAAATGTATCTCTGGTATCAATTTTGAAGTCCATATAAAAAGATTGAGGATATTGCTGCCGGCAATGCGACGTTGTAAAATAATAAAATTGTTATCAACAGAAGTAACGGAAAGAGAAAACAACGCAGTACCGGATATAAGAAGAATGGTGGAAAGCGGCGAAATAATGCTATAGTTTCAGATAATGCCGGGATACCATCAAAATCGCTAACTTTAAAAAAATAAAGAGGACTAAAGACAATGGATTCTAATTTCTCACCAAAGGTAAAAGAGATTATTTCCTACAGCCGGGAGGAGGCTCTGAGGCTGGGTAATGATTTCATAGGCACAGAGCACCTGCTGCTGGGGCTTATAAGGGAGGGTGACGGGATGGCCCTGAAGGTGCTGCAAAGCATGCATGTAGATCTTTTTGAGCTGCGCAAGGAGCTTGAAACCGCTATAAAGGAAAAGAACAGCAAGCCTGCATCCAGCATCAACAGTCTGCCACTGACGCGCCAGGCCGAAAAGGTAATACGCATTACGGTACTGGAAGCCAAGGCGCTCAAGAGTCCGTCGGTAGAAACTGAGCATCTGATGCTGAGCATACTCAAGAATAAGGAGAATGTGGCTACGCAGATACTGGGTAATCTGGATGTGGACTATGACCGCTTTAAAGGCGAGCTGAGCATACTGCAGGGCGGCAGCCCTACGGCCGACTATAACGACCCGGGCTCGGAAGAGTTTGACGATGATGACGAGCGCAGGCAGTATCAGCAGCGCAAGCCACAGTCGGGCAACACGAAGTCTAAAACGCCGGTGCTGGACAACTTTGGCCGTGATATAACACGTATAGCAGAGCTGGGCAATCTGGACCCGATAGTGGGCCGGGAGGAGGAGATAGAGCGTGTATCGCAGATACTATCGCGCCGTAAAAAGAACAACCCGATACTGATAGGTGAGCCGGGTGTGGGTAAGACGGCTATAGTGGAAGGGCTGGCGCTGCGCATAGTGCAGCGCAAGGTATCGCGCGTATTGTTTGACAAGCGGGTGATAAGCCTGGACCTTGCTGCGCTGGTGGCCGGTACCAAATACCGTGGCCAGTTTGAAGAGCGTATGAAGGCCATCATGAATGAGCTGGAAAAGAACCGCGATGTAATCCTGTTTATAGATGAGATACATACGATAGTGGGTGCCGGTGGTGCATCGGGCTCGCTGGATGCTTCCAACATCTTTAAGCCGGCACTGGCCCGTGGAGACCTGCAATGCATAGGCGCCTCTACGCTGGACGAGTACCGCATGTATATAGAGAAAGACGGCGCACTGGACCGCCGCTTTCAGAAGGTGCTGATAGAGCCGCCAAGTGTGGATGAGACTATTACGATACTGAACAACATAAAGTCGAAATACGAGGACTTCCACAATGTAATCTATGATGCAGAGTCGATAGAGGCATGTGTGAAGCTGAGTGACCGCTATATGACCGACCGCCTGCTGCCCGACAAAGCAATAGATGTGCTGGATGAGGCGGGAGCGCGCGTGCACCTGAAAAACATCAATGTGCCGCAGAACATACTGGACCTGGAGAAGAAGATAGAGGAGATAAAGCAGGAGAAGAACAAGGTGGTGAAGAGCCAGCGCTTTGAAGAAGCCGCTGCCCTGCGCGACCGTGAGAAGCGCCTGGGTGAGGAGCTGGATAAGGCCAAGGCCGAGTGGGAAGAAGAAGCCAAGCACAGACGCTACCCGATAGGGGAGGAGGCAATAGCCGAGGTGATAAGCATGATGACCGGCATACCGGTGATGCGTATGGTAGAGGCAGAGAGTGCCAAGCTGCGCCGCATGGGCGAAGACCTGCAGGGCTCTGTAGTAGGCCAGGACGAGGCAATAGCCAAGGTGGTAAAAGCTATACAGCGTAACCGTGTGGGCCTTAAAGACCCGCGCAAGCCGATAGGCTCATTTATATTCCTGGGCCCTACGGGTGTGGGTAAGACTGAGCTGGCGCGTGCACTGGCCCGCTACATGTTTGACGGGGAAGATGCACTGATACGGGTAGATATGAGTGAGTACATGGAGAAATTCTCCCTGAGCAGGCTCATAGGTGCACCTCCCGGCTATGTAGGCTATGAAGAGGGTGGCCAGCTTACTGAAAAAGTTCGCCGCAAGCCCTACTCTGTAGTGCTGCTGGACGAGATAGAGAAGGCACATCCGGATATCTTCAACATCATGCTGCAGGTGCTAGACGATGGCCAGCTTACTGATGGCCTGGGCCGGAAGGTAGACTTCAAGAATACGCTTATCATCATGACCTCCAACATTGGCGCACGCCAGCTGAAGGATTTCGGTACGGGTGTGGGCTTTGCTACCAGCGCCAAGACGCTGACGGCAGAGGAAACCAGCCGTGGTGTGATAGAGAAAGCGCTGAAGCGTACCTTCTCGCCGGAGTTCCTGAACCGTATAGATGATGTAGTCATATTCAATACGCTGGATGAAACACACATCAGCAAGATTATAGACATCATCATGAAAGATGTGCTGAAGCGCCTGAATACACTGGGCTTCTCCCTGTCGCTCACGGAAGGTGCACGCAAGTTCATAGCAGAGAAGGGCTACGACCAGCAGTTTGGCGCCAGGCCGCTGCACAGGGCTATACAGAAGTATCTGGAAGACCCGCTGGCAGAGGAGATACTGAACCATCGTATAAATGCGGGGGACAATGTGGAAGCCGACTACAGCGAGACAGAAGCCAAAATTGTGTTCACAATAGGTAGTGCTACCAATGCTTCAGAGCCTGTGGATGGATTGTAAATCATACAGTTAGCTATAAAAAAGAGCGGCTGCCCACGAAGGGCAGCCGTTTTAGCTTTATAGTCATAGGGGTCACAACGGGATTATTTTTTGCCGCAGTTGCCGGATTTCCACGAGAACCTGCTTGCTGCGGGTATAGTGACTAAAGCTATGTCGTTATGTGCTTTTCACAGAGTAGATATCTTTTGCTATCAGTATGAGTATGAATAGAACGGCTATCATTTCTGTTTTGTTTTCTGACACAAACCTACATAGACCTATAATAATAATCACACGTAGTTTTACGGAAATTTAGCCCGTACTTCTACGCAATTTTTGTCAGGGGTAGTAATAGCTGCCTCATGGTGTGCGCGGGAAGCTCCCGGCGCAAGCCTTACCTTTGCATACAAATAATAACCGCCTGTGGCCGACGTAATAGAACTCTTATCAGAACATATAGCAAACCAGATAGCAGCCGGTGAGGTGGTGCAGCGCCCGGCATCGGCTGTGAAGGAGATGCTGGAGAATGCGGTAGATGCACATGCTACAGATATACAACTCATAATAAAAGATGCGGGTAAGGAGCTGATACAGGTAATAGATAATGGCAGTGGAATGAGCCCGGTAGATGCGCGTATGAGCTTTGAGCGGCATGCCACATCTAAAATAAAGAGTATAGAAGACCTGTTTACTATCAGAACAATGGGTTTTCGCGGGGAGGCGCTGGCATCAATAGCGGCCGTGGCACAGGTAGAGATGAAAACCCGCAGGCACGATGCCGAGACGGGCACCCGTATAGTAATAGAGGGAACGGAGGTGAAAGCGCAGGAACCCTGTGCTACACAGCCAGGTACCAGCCTGAGCGTAAAGAACCTCTTCTATAACGTACCGGCCCGCCGCAACTTTCTGAAAAGTAATACAACAGAGCTGCGCAATATAGTAGACGAGTTTACCAGGGTGGCGCTGGCTTACCCGGCAGTGGGTTTCCGCTTCTGGAACAATGGTACAGAGCAGCACCGGCTGGAGCCCGGCTCACTGAAGGCCCGCATAGTGGCCCTGCTGGGAAGCTCGTATGAGAAGAACCTTGTACCGGTGGAACAGCGCACCGACCTGCTGAATATATATGGCTTTGTGGGTAAGCCACAGGCAGCTACCCGCACGCGGGGTATGCAGTTTTTCTTTATCAATGGCCGTTTTATACGCAATGCATACCTGAACCATGCTGTGGTGCAGGCTTATGAGGGACTTATAGAGAATGGTTCGTTCCCGTTTTACGTGCTGTTTCTGGAGGCAGACCCTGCACGGGTGGATGTGAATGTGCATCCTACCAAGCAGGAGGTGAAGTTTGAAGACGACCGGCTCATGTATTCCTATCTGGGGGCGGCTATTAAGCACTCTCTGGCCCGGTATAATATAGCGCCATCACTGGACTTTACCCTTAATGCCGACATTCAGCGCCTGCCATCGGTAAACCTGCCGGTGACAGACCGCCAGCGCGATGATGTACAGAAAAGCTATCTCTTCAATGCATTTGCATCGGGGGGGCAGGCACATGCCATAGAGCGCAGCGATAGTATGAAGCAGTGGAAGGAGCTGTATGAAATAGCGGCAACGCCATCTGTGATGCCCTCGGCAGCCATGCCGCCGGAAACACAGCAGAGTGCTGCATTTACCGGCAGTGAGGGAAAAAGCCGCAACAGTATGATGCTGATACAGGGCTCACTGCTGGTGACAACGGTGAAGAGCGGCATCATGCTCATACATGTGCGCCGGGCACAGGAGCGCATATGCTATGAACGGCTGCTGCGGGAGTGGAACAATGAGACCACGGCATCGCAGCAGGTGCTGTTCCCGGCTACCTATGAGCTGGGTGCGGCCGATGCGCTGGTGCTGCAGGATGCACTGCCCGATCTGGCGCGTATAGGTTTTGATATATCGCCTATGGGTAAAAACTCCTTTGCCGTGCAGGGAATACCTCCCGGCCTTGCTGCCGGAGAGGAAAAACTGGCTATAGATGAGGTGGTGGAGCAGATGAAGCATGAATCGCCGGATGCTGTAAGCAGCCGTACCGATAAGCTGCTGGCTACTATGGCCCGCCGTATGGCACATAATGTACAGGCACTGTCGCAGCCGGAAAACCAGCAGATGCTGGTAGATGAGCTTTTTGCCTGCGCCCAGCCCGACCTTACGCCCGACGGACGAAAGACCTTTGTGATGCTGAGGAAGGAAGAGCTGGATGCTATGCTGGGATAGCACTTTTTCGCAGGAATCACCACATATTATACATTCTGCCCGCCATTGGCGGGCAGTGCTTTTTGGTGCCATAATCTAACGTGCTGGGGTGAATGCAACGCCCATCTTTTATTATAGCGTCTTCAGACCTGTGTAATCGTACTTAATTACTTCAAATGCATGTTTTAAAAATCGAATTTGTTTTTTGAAAATGTTTATTTAATTTTAAAGACCTTATAGCTATATACCTATGCGGTACCTGCTCACCATATTGCTGCTTTTAGTGCAGTCTGCTGTAGCCGGGGCAGTCACAGCGGGTTTCACTGTGGATTATGCCGCGGGCTGTGCCCCCCATGTGGTGCATTTTACCAATACATCTACCGGTGCCGTCAGCTACTCCTGGAATCTGGGTAACGGAACCATTACTCCTGTTACCAATCCATCTACCAGTTACCTTGCAGTGGGTACCTATACTGCTACACTCACGGCTTATGGGGCAGATGGCAGCACCGATACACATACTATGCTGATAACAGTGCATCCGTTGCCTACAGTATCATTTTCGGCCGCAGATACCTCTATATGTCCCGGGGAGGCGGTTTCATTTATCAATACCAGCAGCAGTGGTGTGCCGGGTCCTATGACATGGCTGTGGAACTTTGGTGATGGCAGTACATCTACGGTGGCTAACCCGGTACATACTTTCAGTACGCCTGGTTTTTATAACATTACACTTACGGTTACCAACAGTCAGGGTTGTGTGCGCACGCTTACCCGGGTAGCCTACGTCCATGTATTCACACCGCCTGCTGTGAACTTTGCCGGCAGTCCGCTTAATGTATGTAACCCTCCGGGCTCGGTAACGTTTACCAGTACGGGTTCCGGCACTGCGCCACTATCTTATCTGTGGACATTTGGGGCAGGTATTATGGCTACGGGGTCGCCGGCATCTAATATTTACAGTGCACCGGGTACATACGATGTAAAGCTTGTAGTTACAGATGGTAATGGCTGCAAAGACAGTCTTACCCGTCCTGCATATGTATTTGTAGGCAGTATCAATGCTGCTTTTACCGGGCCTGCATCGGGCTGCGTTTTTTCTCCGGTATCGTTTTCCAATACCAGCAGCGTGCACACTGCCCGCAGCTGGAACTATGGTGACGGTACCCCTATCGATACTTCCTTCAGCGGCATGCATGTGTATACCGCACCGGGTACCTATACGGTAACACTTACTATCCTTAGCGGACCATGCAATGATGTGGAAACACATACTATTACCATCCACCCGCGGCCAGTAGGCGATTTTACCTTTACCCCTACAGACCCCTGCCCTGCTCCTGTAAATATTTCATACACATCTGTTGTGCCGCCGGGCAGCAGCGTTACCTGGTTGTATAGTGATGGCACCTCTGCTACAGGCCCCACTGATACACACAACTGGGCTACAGATGGGGTAAAGACAATAAAAATGGTGATATCGGATGTGAATGGCTGTATAGATACAGTAATGCACCGCGATACGCTATATGATCTGACATTTGTAGGCATAGCTACTCCCACCATGGGATGTGTGCCGCTGGATGTTCACTTCAGCTCTGCGGCTTATACTATGCAGCCGGATACCATATCTCACCCTTACCCATATGGTATATCGGGCTACACGTGGAATTTTGGTGATGGCTCACCTGCCAGTACAGCAACGGCCCCAAACCACACCTACACTGCAGTGGGTGTATATGTGGTAACGGTTACTGCTACTACAGACAATGGCTGCCCGGTGACAGATACACTTCTTATTAAAGTGGGAGCTCCGCCGGAAGTAACCTTTACTGCAGCGCCCACACATATATGTTATGGCGATAGTGTTGTTTTTACCGCTACCGTTATTACGGGTCCTGTAGATGCTTATCTGTGGGAGTTTGGGGATGGCTCACTGTATGCTACCTCGCCCGGGGCTGTTCATTATTATAATACGCCCGGCTTTTATACGGCTACGGTAACGCCATACTATCATGGCTGTCCCGGACCGCCCTATGTGTGGCCTGTGGTGATAACAGTAGACTCACCCAAGGCTATCATATACCACTCCTTTCCCTGTTCACCGCTTACCCGGGTAAATTTTGTGGACAGTTCTATGGGTGATGATACCCACATATGGTTCTTTGGTGATGGTACCAGCTCTACTGCAGATGACCCTGTGCATGATTACCCGGCCATAGGGGTCTATACGGTATCACTGGCTACGTATAATGCTGCCAGTGGTTGCAGAGACACAGCCTATGCTGTAATTAACCTGCTGAGTCCGGTGGTGAACTTTACTGCCGATGATACTACTGTGTGTGAGGGAGATGCCGTAAACTTTACAGCTACAGTAACCGGTGGCACCATATCTGCCGCCACATGGTTTGTGAACGGGCATAACGACCCGTGGCAGGTGGGCATGCATATGCGTGACACCTTCAATGTATCGGGATTGTACTCCATCATGTTTACATTCCTTAATGACCGCTTCTGTCCTGATACGGTAATACGGGATAACTATGTGATAGTTGGTAAACCCGTGGCTAACTTTACGGTGGCTCCCGTACCGGGCTGCTGGCCGCTTACAGTCACCTTTACCGATATCAGTACCGATGTGCCAGGCCTGTTCATGACCGGGTTTCAGTGGGACTTTGGTGATGGCAGTGGCGCTACGGTAAGTACACCCGTTACCACACATACCTATACCAATCCCGGCACTTATTCAGTAACAGAGATAGTGACGGACAATATAGGTTGTATGGATACCGCCGCTCATCCGTCGGCAGTAATTGTGTACAAACCAGATGCTGTATTTACTGCCAGTAATGTACACCCCTGTATCAATGTCCCTATAACGTTCAACAATGCTTCGGTAGCTATTGTAAGCTCATTCTGGATGTTTGGCGATGGTACTACATCTACTGCCACATCGCCCGTACATGCTTATACTGCTGCCGGCAGCTATACAGTAAAACTGGTAGTGACAGATGTACATGGCTGTACCGATACGCAGACGAATGCCAGCTATATCAATGTTACCCAGCCTGTGGCATCATTTACGCCCAGCGATACCTTTTCGGTATGCTCACCACTTACTGTGGCCTTTACCAATACCAGTACAGGTGGTATGTATTATGACTGGACCTTTGGCGATGGTAATGCTTCTGCCTTCCTGTCACCTACTAACGTATATGTAGCTCCCGGCCTGTACACTGCTACGCTTATTGTAAGGGATTATTGGGGCTGTGCCGATACGGCATCACGTGTCATCAATATATATGGCTATGCGGGCTCACTCACTTATGCGCCACTCACTGGCTGTGCGCCGCTGGAGGTGCATTTTCATGCTGCTATCAGTAATGTGCCGGGTATCATATGGGATTTTGGCGATGGTAATACCAGCGTTATGTCGGCAGTAGATTCTGCTGTACACATATATACCGTCCCCGGCGGGTATGTACCCAAGCTTATACTGAGCGATAATACCGGCTGTCAGAACTCTGCCCTGGGCGATGATGCAATAAAGGTGGATGGTATTACTGCAAAGTTTGACGTTTCGCCTGCGGCCTGTCTGGGGACAGAGTTTCACTTTGTAGATTCCTCTACCTTCTTCTGGATGCCCATAGACAGCTGGGACTGGACTTACGGACCTGGTATTACCAGCACTGACTCGTCGCCGGCATGGACTGTTTATGACCCCGGTATCTATCCGGTAACGCTTACGGTATCCAATGCCTGGGGCTGCACTGCCACACTGGTGAGTAGCCTGGAAGTGCTGCCGCTGCCGGTGGTATCGGCCAGTGCCGATACTGTGGTATGCGTGGGTGACCCGGCATCGCTTGAGGCCTGGGGAGCAGCTACTTATGAGTGGGAGCCGGCGGCTACGGTAAGCTGTGTTACCTGCAATCCTACATCGGCCACCCCGCCTGTAGTGATCACCTATACGGTGACGGGTACAGATGAGAAAGGATGTAAGGATACATCGGCAGTAACTGTAGGCCTGCGTACGCATACATTTGCCAATGCCTGGGGAGACTCTGTAATGTGCTCAGGCAACTCAGTGCCGCTTTTTGATACCGGAGGAACAAAATATACATGGCTGCCGCCGGGAGGGCTCAGTGACCCCGCTATCTGGAATCCTATTGCATTCCCTGCATCTACTATTACCTATACCGTTATAGCACAACTGGCAGGCTGCATACCGGATACGGATTATGTAAAAGTACAGGTTTTCCCTGCCCCCAGGGTAGATGCCGGTCCCGACCAGGAGGTAATGTCTGGCTCATCGGTGCAGCTTGCGGCTACCGGTATTAATACGGCTGCCTGGGAGTGGACCCCACCTCAGGGACTGGATTGTTATGACTGCTCAGACCCTGAGGCAACGGTTACGACGACAACTACCTATGTAGTTACCGGTATTTCTCCCCAGGGTTGCCGTCATTCTGACTCTGTAACCATATTTGTGTTCTGTAACAGCAAGCAGGTATTTCTCCCCAATACATTTACACCCAATGATGATGGCGAAAACGATGTGTTCTACCCCAGGGGAACGGGTATAAGCATCATTAAGTCATTCAGGATATATAACCGGTGGGGTGAGCTGCTTTTTGAACGAAGAAACATTAATGTAAATGATGCTTCCAATGCGTGGGATGGTAACTATAATGGCGACTACCCCAGGCCTGATGTGTATGTTTATGTAGTGGAAGCAGTGTGCTATACCGGTCAGCCGGTGCTGATAAAAGGTGATGTAACTATAATAAGATAAAAATATCAATATGATAACAAAAACACCTCCAATTAATAATGCATTTATATTTTTAACTAACGATATATTTTTTAAAAGCACAAACTATTTTGTTGATTCTACCGTCTCTTTTTAACACAATATTATCTATCTTTATCATCCTTCGCCATAAAACAAATTACAATTTTAAATAACATGAAATGTTTTAAACTTGTATTTTCTATACTCGTCACTTTATTCCTGGCTTTTACGTCAGATGCCCAGGTTACAGCAAGTTTTACCGCTACGCCTGCCACGGGTTGCGCGCCGCTTTTAGTTAGTTTTACCAATCTCACTACAGGACCGGGAGGTACTACCTATTCCTGGACATTTGGTACCTCTGGCTCATCGGTGCTTACCAACCCGTCCACGAGTTTTACAACCCCCGGTACGCATGTAGTGGTACTTACTGCTACCAACGGGACTTCGGTAAGTACGTATTCCATGACCATTACGGTGCATCCACCCCCTACGGTATCATTTACGGCCAATGATACTACGGTATGTCCCAATACTCCGGTGACCTTTACCAATACCAGTATAAGTGGTGTGCCCGGTCCTATGACCTGTACATGGAACTGGGGAGATGGTAGTGGTACCGGTACCTCCAGCCCGGCCACGCATACATATAGTGCGCCCGGCGACTATACCGTTACGCTGTTTGTTACCAACTCTCAGGGGTGTGTAGGCTCGCTTACAAAGCCGGCATACATTCATGTGTATCCACCTCCGGTGGCCTCTTTTACCAGTCCTGGTGGCGGTTGTAATCCACCAATATCTATTCCGTTTACCAGTACCAGCTCCGGTGCTGCTCCATTGGGCAGCTCCTGGGACTTTGGCGACGGGTTTACCGGAACGGGCTCACCCACAACACACGTTTATGGCTCTACCGGCACCTATCCTGTGCGCCTTATTGTGTCTGACGGTAATGGCTGTCTTGATACATTTATCAGTAACATCAGCATTGGTAACATAAACGCATCATTTACGTACCCTGATACGGTGTGTGTATACAGTAATGTAACCTTTACCAATACCAGTCCGCCACCATTTACCTCCTCTAACTGGAATTATGGAGATGGCGCTACCAGTGGCAGTACTCACGGCTCTCATGCTTATTCTGCTCCTGGTGTTTACAATGTGCGGCTGATAATAGGCAATGGCCCCTGTGCCGATACTGTAATACATCCGATAGTAGTGATTCCCGGTCCTAACATCACTATCACCGTAAATCCTACAGATCCATGTCCGGCACCGGCAACGATTACTTACTCAGTATCGCCCCCCGGCATGATATATTCGTGGCTGTTTTCTCCGCCGGGCACCAGTGGTAGTTCCGGCACCGGCTCGCCTATGGTAGTTACCTATCCTACCAATGGTACGAAAACAGCACAGGTAATAGTAACAGATCCACATACCGGCTGTGTAGATACAGCGGAAGGTGGTATAACAATATACGACATCATATTTCAGGCTTATGCCTCACCGTATGAAGGCTGTGTGCCGCTAACGGTAAACTTCACCACCAGTCTTGAGACATCAATTCCACCTCCCGGCTCGCCTGCCGGAGGTTTGTATCCTTATCCTTACGGGCCCGCGGGTTCCTTTGTATGGGATTTTGGAGATGGTAGTACTCCATCCACCATGCCTACGCCTACACATACATTTACTGCAGTAGGCGTATATACAATTACGGTATCGGCTGTAACGGCCAATGGCTGTCCGGTAACGGCCACTGTACAGGTGCGTGTAGGTGAGCCGCCACAGGTAATATTCAGTGCGGCGCCCCGCCATGTATGCTACGGTGAGCATATACCTGTAGTGTTTACTCCTACTATAGTAGTAGGCCCTGTAGATGAATATCACTGGGCTTTTGACGACGGTAGTTCAGTAGTAATATATGATACATCATCTACACCGGGCCCCGTAGCTCACGTATACACGGTGCCGGGGGTATACTTTACACCTTCTGTAACACCATACTACCATGGCTGTCCAGGTGTTACCACATTCATTACAGATTATATTCAGATAGATTCTCCGAAGTCTATTATCAACCATAACATACTCTGCTCTCCACGTAACCGTGTAAACTTTTTTAATAACTCAATGGGTGATGATACCCATTTGTGGATATTCAGTGACGGAACAACCTCTACAGTTGACGACCCGGTACACTATTTCCCCACATATGGTTCGCATACGGTGACACTGACTACCTATAACATAGCCAGCGGATGCCGGGATACGGCCAGGGTTTATATATACTTAGACAGCCTGATACCTAATTTTACTGCAGACCGTACTAATATATGCAGTGGGGAGACGGTCACATTTACAGCTGCTGTGCTGGGAGGGGCCGTTATGGAATACCAGTGGTTTGACAATGGAACCCTCATAGGGCTGCCATTACCCAGCGGACCTATCATTTCGCATACATTCACAGCATCGGGCTATCATGATATTATGCTCAGGGTAAGGAGTGTTAATGACTGCTGGGATACCATGAGGCTGGACAACTATATTTTTGTTTCGGCACCTAATGTTGGCCTTACTGCCGCCCCATCATCGGGCTGCGCCCCGCTCAATGTTACCCTTACCAGTACCAGTACACCTACTACCGGCTCATCGCTGGTAACGTATGAGTGGAAATATGGTGATGGTCTTACAGGTGTAGGCACCCCATCAGTACATACCTACACAGCAGGAGGCGTATTCAGCGTTACGCTGATAGTAACTGATAACCTGGGCTGTAAAGACTCTGTAACAGAGTTAGGCGCTGTAACTGTATGGGATCCGCAGGCTTCGTTTGTAGCCAGCAATGTGCATCCGTGCATCAATAGTAATATAAATTTCATCAGTACATCTACAGGTAGTATTGCTTCTTACTCATGGGACTACGGCGATGGTACCCCTCCGGGAACCGGTGCCACGTCGTCTCATGCCTATAGCATTACCGGCTCGTTTAATGTGAAGCTGACTGTCACAGATACACATGGCTGTACCGATGAAGTTATTTATCCCGGTTATATCAACGTCACGAAACCTGTGGCTAATTTCGCCATGAGTGATTCCGTATCTGTGTGCCCGCCACTGATAGTAAACTTTACAAACACCAGTACAGGCGCTACCGCATATAACTGGACCTTTGGTGATGGTGGCAGCTCTACCATACCATCGCCCAGCAATATGTATATAGCATCGGGACTGTATCCTGTAAGGCTTATTGCTACCAATGTATGGGGCTGTAAGGATACTATGGAGCGTGCAGTGAACATATTTGGCTATGCAGGTGCATTGTCCTACACCCCACTTACCGGCTGTGTGCCGCTTACAGTACATTTCACCGCCACACTCAGCAATGTGCCCTTTATTACCTGGGACTTCTCTGACGGCTCTACGAGTTCCATATCGTTTACCGATACCATCTCGCACACCTATACCACGCCGGGGGCATATGTACCAAAGCTCATATTGAGTGACAATACAGGATGCCAGACCTCCAGTGTGGGACTGGATACAATAAAGGTAGATGAGGTAAATGCCACCTTCTCTACAGCGCCCAGCCCGGTATGTATAGGTATGGAGTTCACATTTGTAGAGACCTCCACCGGGTACTGGAACCCAGTAGATACCTGGCTGTGGACCTATGACGGTAATACCAGTACAGCACAGGCGCCTACTTATACGATTAATACGCCGGGCACCTACCCTATAAAACTGGTAGTGTCCAATGCATGGGGCTGTATGGACTCCCTCACTCAGGAGCTTGTGGTAGAGCCACCACCGGTGGTTACTGCCAGTCCCGATACTACAGTATGTGTAAGCGACCCGGCTACACTCATAGGTTATGGTGCCGCTACCTATACATGGGAGCCACCCGCCACACTGAGCTGTACTGCCTGCAATCCTACTTATGCTACGCCCGATGTACCTACAGTATATACGGTAACGGGTACTGACAGCAGGGGCTGTACCGATACCGCTACAGTATCCGTATTCCTGCGCACGCATACATTTGCAAACGCATGGGGCGACACGGCAGTGTGCTATGGCGTACCTGTTCCGCTGTTTGATACAGGTGGTCATACCTACCTGTGGCTGCCGGCTACCGGCCTTAGTGACAATACAATACCTAACCCTATAGCTACGCCGCCATATACGGTAATATACATGGCTATAGCGCAGCTGGGTAGCTGTATCCCCGATACTAACTATGTGACGGTAGAGGTGTATCCGCTGCCTACTATTGATGCCGGCCCCGACCAGCGTCTGGTGGCGGGCTCTCAGGCGCAGCTCAATGCTACCGGCAGCAATATAGAAACGCTCACATGGTGGCCATCTGAAACACTGAGCTGTGATGATTGTTACAGCCCTGTAGCCAGTATGACGGTAAATACTACCTATACTGCCGATGCGGTATCGAAACATGGCTGCCGTGCATCAGACTCGGTAACCATATACCTGTATTGTGATAATAGTCAGGTGTTTGTACCCAATGCCTTTACACCAAACGGTGACGGTGAGAACGATGTATTCTATCCGCGGGGTATAGGGGTAAAAACGGTCAAGACATTCAGAATATATAACAGATGGGGTGAAATGCTGTTTGAACGTAACAACATTACACTCAATGATGCGCAGAATGCGTGGGATGGCTCGTACAAGGGCGGAACACCCAGGCCCGATGTGTACGTATACCTGATAGAGGCTGTGTGCTATACCGGGGAGGATATATTTATTAAAGGAGACGTAACGATTATTAAGTAGCGTATGAAAGCACGCACAGGAAACGGAATATCACGTAAATGCCGCCGGCTGGCAAGGGCAGGAGGATTAGTACTGCTGGGGCTATGCCTTATGCAGGGCAGCGCCAGTGCGCAGGCCGATATACACTTCTCTCAATTTTATGAAACGTCTATTCTGCGCAATCCTGCATTGACCGGGGTATTTGCCAGTGATTATAAGGTAGGTGTGTATTACAGAAATCAGTGGAGTACTATAAGTCACCCTTTCATAACCACACTTGCCAGTGGTGAGGGTAGGGTATCTGTAAGTTCTACCTCTGAAGATTTTTTCAGCTTCGGGCTGCTGGGCTATGCCGATAAGGCAGGTAGTATAGATCAGCGTATTACCGGCGTATATCCGGCCATCAACTATAATAAGTCCATGAATGTGGACAAGAACTCTTATCTGTCGGTAGGATTCACGGGCGGACATATGCAGTATAGCTTTGACCCCAGTAAGGCTACCTTTAATAATCAGTTTATGGGGGGTAAGTTTGACCCTACGCTGCCGTCGCTGGAAAACATTCCCAATGCAAAAATCAGTTTCTGGGACCTGGGTGCAGGGGTTAATTATAACTCCAGCGCAGGTATAGACAACAATATTTCATACGTAATAGGTGTTTCGGGTTATCACTTTACACAGCCTAAGTTTTCCTACTATCAGTCAGAGGATATAAAGCAGAATATGCGCCTGAATGGTAATGCAGCTGCCAGTTTCAATGTTACTGAAGACGTAATGATGCAACTGCAGGGTAATGTAGCATTTCAGGGGGCATACCGTGAGATAATGGGAGGTGGTCTGGTAACCTGGACCCGCTTTATATCAGAGGGCAAGTCCTTTGCGCTTACGGGTGGCGCGTTCTATCGCATGCGCGATGCGGTGATACCGGTGGTAAGGGTTAAGTACAACAGCATGTCGCTGGGTGTGAGCTATGATGTAAATACCTCTACACTGAAAGATGCCAGCAAGATGAATGGCGGTGTGGAGATTACACTATTCCATCAGGGAGACTTTACCAATAAAGGTTTGGCCAAGAAGATGGTTTGTCCCAAGTTCTGACTTATCCCAGCACATTGTGCTGGAAAATAAAATATACAGCCCCCGCAAAGAAGCCTAGCAGCGCTACGGGGGTTATTTTTTTCAAGTACCACATAAAGCCTATCTGTTCCATACCCATTGCTGCTACACCAGCTGCGCTACCTATTACCAGCGCACTGCCTCCTGTACCGGTTGTATATGCCAGAAATTCCCACAGAAAATGGTCGGTAGGGAAATCCGCCATATGATACATGCCCTGTGTGGCGGCTACCAGCGGTACGTTGTCTACAATAGAGGAAAGCAGGCCCATAGACATGGCTATAAGGTTCAGGTTACCTATCTCAGTATTCATCCATCCGGCCAGGTCGCCCAGGATGCCGGTTACCTTCAGTGCATCAATACTGATAAGTATGCCCAGGAAGAACAGGATACTGGGCGTGTCTATTTTCTGTAATGCACGTGCTACCGACAGCTCCCTGCGATTGCCCTCATCGCGCTTGCCATGTACCAGCTCTGTTATTACCCACAATAGCCCCAGCCCCAGCAACATACCCATGTAAGGAGGCATATGCGTCAGGGTTTTGAATACAGGTACCATCATCAGTATCAGAATACCGCATATCAGCACCGCCTTCTGTGTGCGGCGCGATATTTTTCTTGCATTGGGGTCTTCTACGGTAACCGGTGCGGTAATATCTCCTTTCAGCTTCAGTGACAGTATTGTCAAAGGTAGTATCATGCACAGCAGGCTGGGTATAAACAGCTGCTGTGTAATATTACCTGCTGTTACCTGCCCGCCTATCCATAGCATAGTGGTAGTAACGTCTCCTATAGGCGACCATGCGCCACCGGCATTGGCTGCAATGATAATCATGCCGGAAAAATACAGGCGGTCGGTCTGGCTGTCTATAAGGCGCCTTACCAGTGATATCATAACTATAGTGGTAGTCAGGTTATCGAGCAGGGGCGAAAGGAAAAACGTGATGAAGGACACTATCCATAGCAGTTTTCTTTTATTTTTCTGCGTTATCTGGTCAGTAATCAGTCCAAATCCGTTATGAGCATCTATGAGCTCTACAATAGTCATGGCACCCAGCAGGAAGAACAGAATGCCGGATAATTCACCCAGCGCATCGGTGAGTTGCTCGTCGGCCAGCTCCTTACTGGAGCTGCTGAGCATATAAATTGTCCAGCATACTACGCCGGTAATAAGGGCACTTGCTGCTTTGTTTATTCTTATAGAGTGTTCTGAAGCTATGGCTATATAGCCCGCGGCAAACACCATCATTATGAGTATTATCATATATACGGGTGGCGGTAATTAATGAATAACAGGTGGCAAAACTACGACAAACCACACTACCGGCAGGGCAAAGGAGACGGTAAGGCCGGGAGTGCAACATGTTTACACACAATTGCAACATTATTTAACAGTCTCCGGCACTGGCTTTGATACATTTGCCATCATTATTCCGTTTCTCTGTAACAGGAAAATATATTAATGATATTACACATTGTAATTATTTTTGTCAAAAAATACAGCATGTATGAAATTTAAAAAACTTGCAATTGCCATATTATTGCTCGCCCCCTTGTCTCTCCTTGCGCAGAGCAGCCTCACCATTTTTTCTGAGGATGGGTATAAATTCTACCTGGTGCTTAATGGCCAGAAGCAGAATAATATACCAATGACCAATGTGCGTATAGATGGGCTTACTCAGCCATACTACAACACAACAATTATTTTTGAAGACGGGTCAAAGCCGGAAATAAAGAAGAACATTCCTGTTACAGATCCCGGTACCAATGCCTTTGCCGATGTTACCTATAAGATAAAGACGCAGAAAGACGGCGATTTGAAAATGCGTTATTTCTCAGCCACACCTGTAGCCCCCAACTATGTGCCACCGCCAGATGTGTATGTAATGCATTATGGCCAGCCAGCCCCACCTCCACCCCCTTCTATGGTTGGCACTAGTGTTACCCAGACTACCGTTACCCAAACTACCGGCACCGTACCGGCTGGCGGCATGGGCGCTTCTATTAATGTAGGAGCAGCAGGAGTGAACATGAATATTAATATCAGCGACCCGGATATGAATATGGGCACTACAAGTACCGTAACCCGAACCACCACTACCACTACTACAGATATGGGTTTTGGGGGTGATGATGGTTATGGTGCCCCACCTCCGCCTGCGGCACGTACCCAACGCTGTCGTTTTCCTATGGATGCCGGAAACTTCCGCTCGGCAAAAGAAACCATTGGTAAATCAAGCTTTGATGATACAAAGTTGTCTACTGCCAAAACAGTACTTACGTCAAACTGCATGAGTACGGACCAGATAACCCAGATATGTAAAATGTTCTCTTTTGAGGAGTCTATGCTGGATTTTGCCAAGTATGCTTATGACCGCTGCTCAGACCAGAACAATTATTTTAAGGTAGGTAATGTATTCAAGTTTGATGCCAGCCGCACTGAACTGAATGAGTATATAAGTGGCCAGTAAATTGTTTTTATGCCCCTGTAAACAGAGAACCCCGCCGGATATCCGACGGGGTTTCTTTTCTCACCAAACCAACCCATCTCTGAATTAAACCCTATTGTATTTCCCCTCGTATTAGTTATAATTTACTGTTACAGGTACACCTGTACTGTTAGTGTATAGTCCGGGAGCCTGGCTGGCTGCAACGTTGAGTGTACCGCCTACATTCACTACCTCGCTGCCTGCAGAGCTCAACAGACCTGTTACCGATGGTGAGCTTACAAATGCATCTACGGTCATATCGTGGCTGGCGCCATCGCTGATGATGCAGGATACCGGCAGCGTGATGGCGTATGTATAGCTGCCCTGACCGTTTACGGTAAAGCTGGCTGCAGATACGGTACCGGTAGTGGCAGGAAGTGTTACGCCACCTGCGCCACCGGTAGTACGTGTGCCGGCAGGGGCCAGGAGTACGGTGCCGGCTACGGTGGCAGATACAGCTACATTACCAAAGTTCATATCTACTGTCTTAATGATAGATATTGGAAGAATAATGTTGGCAGAAGCTGATGCAGTAGCAGAAGCCTGAGCGAATGATGCAGTAGAAAATCCTGTGATAACTACTATTGCGATTGCAAGTGATTTGAAGATGTTTTTCATCGTTTTTTGTTTTTGTTGTTTTGATAGTCATATCTCCAATTGTGTGCCAAAATTCACAATGTGTTGAAAATCAAATATTTGTGTATTTTGGCACACCTCGAAACAGTCCGCTGTATGCACTCTGTTCCGTTTTTTGCACTATTTGCCACCTGTGGAAGTAATAATGGCCGTATTTCTGTCTGCCAAAAGCAGTGAAAAACTGTAAATATGACATAGCTTTATATTGGCACCGTATTTGTATACATGTATGTACATCTATTTTTAAAACAAAAAGGAGAAAATAAAATGGCAACTACTGTTTTTCACCCGGCATCAAAGCGCGGTCATGCCAACCATGGTTGGTTAGATGCGCATCATTCATTCAGCTTTGCGGGCTGGTATGATCCCTCCCGTATACACTTTGGCGCATTGCGGGTACTGAATGATGATATTGTAGCCGGAGGAAAAGGCTTCGGCACACACCCGCACGACAATATGGAGATAATAACCATAGTGCTGGATGGCGTACTGGAGCATAAGGATAGCATGGGACATACACAGACTATATCGCCTGGCGAGGTGCAGGTGATGAGTGCCGGTAGTGGTGTGTTTCACAGCGAGTATAACCATGACGCAAGGAAACCGGTAAACCTGTTGCAGACATGGATATTTCCTAATGAGCGAAATGTGACGCCCAGATATGACCAGAAAATGTTTGATGATGCCGGACGGGATAACAAACTTCAGGCACTGGTAGCACCGCTTAATAATGGAGAGGAGGGCGCACTGGGTATACATCAGAATGCGTGGATATACCGTGCTGCACTTGCTGCAGGACAGCAGGTAACCCATACGCTGCATGGCACTGGCAATGGCGTGTACGTGTTTGTAATTAATGGAACAGTATCGGCAGAGGGGCAAACTCTGGGCAGGCGTGATGCGCTAGGTATCACTGATGTGGAGACGGTAACGCTTACCGCATCACATGATGCAGACTTCCTGGTATTTGAACTGCCTATGAGCTATTAACAAAAAGTGTGACTCGTCTGTAAAAAGAAAAATGGCTCTGTGTTGATTGCACAGAGCCATTTTGTATGATAAACAGGATGTAACAATATTAGTCACGGTCGTCATACCTGTCATTATCTCTTCTGTCATTGCTTTTGCAGTTGTTGCCACAGCAGGATGATGCAGGGCGGTGGTGGTTACTGCAGCAGCTGGCGTGGTGCTGGTGTGCATGATTGTACCTTGTGCAGCAGTGGTGTGCTGTATACGTGCAGCAGCCGGCATAGTGATGATGGTAACCGCCGCAGTATGCATGTCCCCAATGCCACCCGTGGTAATGTCCACAATGGCTGTAGCAGCCATGTGCATTTGCTTTGCTGGTGTTAAATACTGATGCAAGTACTATCATCAGTGTGCAGATAAACAGTTTCATTTTCATAACTCTGGTTTGTGTGTTTAAGTGAAAAATGTTTAAGAATGAGATTAAATATATGAATAATTTGCCATTATCCGTAGCTTTTTCTATGTTATTTTTGATAAATGTATGCTTAAACTGTATAACTGTGCTGCCTGTATAACCGTAGCTGAAGGTTATATATAACTATGAGAAAAACGATGATACACGGAATAGCAACATATTTTTTACATTTAGGAATCGTTTCTGAAAAAGAATGAGCAAATGGAAAATAATGTGAAAAGATATACCCGGGATGGGCTTACGGTGATGTGGAATCCTGAAAGGTGTATTCATTCTACCCTGTGCTGGAAGGGGTTGGTAGCGGTATTTAATCCTAAGGCGCGCCCGTGGATAAATATGGAAGGGGCTGATGCTGCACGCATCATGGAGCAGGTGGCTAAGTGTCCGTCGGGTGCACTGAGCTACATAGAGGAGACAGTAACAGCTGTGCCCGGAGGAGAGGCAGATATGACCACATCGGTAGAGGCAATGAAAAATGGCCCGCTGATGGTATATGGCAATCTGAAGGTAAAAGACAGTATGGGAAATGAGACCACAAGGAGCAAGGTTACGGCATTCTGCCGCTGTGGCGCATCGGCCAACAAACCTTTTTGCGATGGCTCACATATAAGAATAGGATTCCATGACGGGCAGGAGTAGAAAATATTGCCATCTTTACTTAAATTTACCCTTCGCAAACGTACAGATACAGGTATGAAAAAAGTATTTATTGCCGGAGCAGTGTTTTTTGCAGCAGCTATAGTGGTGTCTTGTACCAAGAGAGAGTATACCTGTGTGTGCACATATACTGACCGTTACGCCAATACACCTACTACTCAGGAAACTATAGTGAAAGGCCAGACCATCAATGAGGCCCGCAATGCCTGCTATGCGCACGGCTCATATCTGAAAGCCTATGCACAGTCTGGCGATGTGCCCTGCTATGTACGGTAGTTTCCCTCACATTTATTTGAACCATAGCGATTCTGTAAGCACTCCTTCCCGGTTGTAGGTGCACCAGTTCCCATATAGCTCATCTGCATCCGATTGATACATGCGTATTGTTTCAGTGCCATCCTCATGATTGCGGATATATAAGGTGTCGTAAACGGGCGTAACACCATAAAGAATGGTACCCGTAGTAAAGGTATTGTGCAGAGAGTCACATGCCAGCATGCTGCCCCTGTCCGGCCTGTTGCTTACCGAGCAGCCTTTTAGGAGGCCGTTGGCAAAATAGGTGGTCGTGATGGTAATAGAGTCTTCAATCACCAGTGTGCTGGCCATACCTGTAGCCTGCACACGCACACCATGGCTATCCCGCTCACCGCCGTTATACAAGCTGCTCACCCATTGCTCTTTCTCCACCCCCACTGCCGGATAATGTGCCAGGTTCCTCACCTCTTCTCCCCGCAGGAAGAATTTTTCGGTGGTCAGGAATCCTTGTGGCAGTTCTTCCCATACATCGCTGTGTATGCGTTGCACACTGGTACGTGGCATAAGTTTACAGTGCTGTACAATGTATGTATTAACAGTATCCACCGCAAGCGGGTAAATGTACAGGTCCCACTCCTGTTCATTTTTCTGTACAAACCGGAAAGAAACAAAACTGCAACACGTCATCAGTACCACTACAGCTGTCAGGTATTTTATCATAGAATATTTTGTTATCCGAAAGTAACAAGAACAGAGGAATATTGTTGTCAGCAACCGGGGAAGATGATGCTAAAATTTAAGTCGGCATTACGATATACCGTTTTACATTTGCAGCTAAATTAATGCTATGCAATTCGACCGTAATGGCCTGTCTGATGAGCTTTTACTGCAACTCTATACCGAGGTGCTGCGTCCGCGTATGATTGAGGAAAAAATGCTGGTGCTGCTGCGTCAGGGTCGCATCAGTAAATGGTTCAGCGGCATAGGTCAGGAGGCAATAGCTGTAGGTGCTACTATGGCACTGGATGCAGATGAGTATGTAATGCCCCTGCACCGCAATCTGGGTGTTTTTACCGTGCGTAAAATGCCCTTCGATAAGCTGTTTAAGCAGTGGCAGGGCAGTAAAGAGGGCTTCAGCAAGGGGCGTGAGCGTTCATTCCACTTTGGCGCAAACGAATATCATATATGTGGCATGATATCGCACCTGGGGCCGCAGCTGGCTATAGCCGATGGTGTGGCGCTGGCACATAAGCTGAAAAAAGAAGAAAAGGTATCGGTAGCATTCTCGGGCGATGGTGGTACATCAGAGGGCGACTTTCACGAGGCGCTCAATGTGGCTGCTGTATGGGGGCTGCCGGTTATTTTCATCATAGAAAACAATGGCTACGGTCTCAGTACGCCTGTCAATGAGCAGTTTGTATGTGAGCAGCTGGCCGACAGGGCTGTGGGCTACGGTATGCACGGCATTACCATAGATGGCAATAACATACTGGAGGTGTACCGTGAGGTGCAGAAGGCCCGTGAATACTGTATCAAAGAGCAGAAGCCGGTACTCATAGAGTGTATGACCTTTCGCATGAGAGGTCATGAGGAGGCCAGTGGTGTAAAATATGTACCTAAAGAGCTGTTTGAAGAATGGGGTAAAAAAGACCCGCTTCACAATTATGAGCAGTATCTGATAAGCATAGGGTTGCTGGATGAAGCTAAAATAGCCGATATACGTGCCGGTATACAGCATGATATAGAAGACGGGCTGGCAAAGGGATTTGCCGCACCACCTGTAGTAGCAAACACTACAGAAGAGCTGGCCGATATATATGCGCCTGCTACGGAAGCCGTAGTGCATCCTGTATCGCAGGGCACAGAGAAGAAGTTTATCCAGGCACTGAGTGATGGCCTGCGCCAGAGTATGGAGCGCTATCCGCAGCTGGTACTCATGGGGCAGGATATAGCAGAGTATGGCGGGGCCTTTAAGGTTACGGAAGGTTTCACGGCTACATTTGGCAAGGAGCGTGTGCGCAATACGCCACTGTGCGAGAGTGCCATTGTAGGTGCTGCGCTGGGCCTCTCTATCAAAAAGCATAAGGCGATGATGGAGATGCAGTTCTCTGACTTTGTAACGGTGGGCTTTAACCAGATAGTAAATAACCTGGCCAAGATACACTACCGCTGGGGGCAGAATGCCGATGTGGTGATACGTATGCCTACGGGCGGCGGTGTAGGTGCCGGTCCATTCCACTCACAGAGTACAGAGGCATGGTTTACCCATGTGCCCGGCCTGAAAGTGGTATATCCTTCCACTCCTGCCGATGCCAAAGGGCTTATAAATGCTGCCATTCAGGACCCTAACCCCGTTATGTACTTTGAGCATAAAGGGCTGTACCGCAGCATAAGCGGCATGGTGCCTGATGAATACTATACAGTAGAGATAGGTAAGGCCCGCCTGGTGCAGGAGGGCGATGATGTTACTATCATTACCTATGGTATGGGTGTACACTGGGCGCAGACATGGGCTGCAGCTCACCCCGATGTGTCCTGCTATATACTGGACCTGCGCACACTGCTGCCACTGGACTATGAGGCCATACGCACTGCGGTAGCTGCTACCGGCAAGGTGCTGCTACTGCATGAGGACACACTATTTGGTGGCCTGGGTGGTGAAATAGCTGCATGGATAGCAGAGCATTGTTTTGAGCTGCTGGATGGACCGCTGGTGCGCTGCGCCAGTCTGGATACTCCTGTGCCTTTTGCTATAGAACTGGAAAAGAACTTTATGGCTTCGGCCCGGCTGGATACAGCAGTGCAGAAGCTGCTGAGCTATTGATAATCGGGAAGCTGGCGGCTAAAGTCGGCCGGTTTCTGTAAATTCGTCCCTGAACAATGAGTAAACGATGGCATATTATCGCACTAACGGCAGGCATAGCATTGCTTACTGCTTCCTGCAATGACGGAGGTAGTAATGGTGGTGCCCCCATTGTTCTTGGCGATTCTACCTCTATTGTTACAGAAGCAGATGAGCAACAACTGAAAGACCTTGTTACTGACCTGCAACCGGTAATACCTCCCTCAAAAGACCCGGAAGAAGAGCCTGCGAAAGCTGATACAGCAGCTACAGCTAAACCTGCGCCGCAGGAGCAGGCTACTGCTGCCCTGCCATCCGGCCCCGGCCTTAAGGCAGAGTTTGGTGAGCTTACGGTAATGATACCCGGCCTGGATGTAAAAATCAGCGGTAGTTCTGACTTACGTAAGGCCTACGGAGCATCTTATATGCTCAACGGTGGTGAAATAAACGGAGGAACCCTGCTACTGAAGCCGGATGGTGGCGAAATAGTAAAAGTGTATCAGCGCTACCAGTCGGTAGTAATGATGAAGAGCGATATAGGAGATATATTGCTGGATGCACTTACTATCACAGCGTCCTGGAAAGAAGTGAAGGGTTCTGGAAATAAATACGGCATTACAGGCCTGGATAAAGGCTCTATAGAATATCACAGGGCAAATGCCGGTGATATACGCACTGCAGTACAGAAAGCCGCCCGTAAGCACAGGGTAAGCCGCAGCAAGATGAACGACATGATTAACGATGTGCGCAAAGTGCGCTCGGTAAATCAGTCGCCACTGCATGGCGAGCTGCGTGCTGTAATGTGGAAGATAGTTGGGAAGGATGCCAAAGGCAAACCCTACACCCGGCAGATACGCATAGATATCCCTATTTAGTAAATTGCTTTATCAGTAAGTGCTGAACTTACCGGTAACACTGCCCTCGCCGGTAGTGAAGCGGTACAGGTACAGCCCGGCAGGAAACATATCAGTTATCTGATCATTAGCTGCTCTGTCATAGCTTCTGATAGTTCTCCCGTTTATGTCATAAACACACAGATGACCGGCACCGGACAGCAGGAAACTGATATGACCATTGCCGCTGTTCATAATCATTACTTTGCTGCCGGTGTGTATATTCTCTATACCGGTTGTGCCGGTTACCGTTACCGTGTCGGTACTTATGTTACTGCTGCAGTCGTTGGTGGCAGTGAGGGTAATGGTATAGGAGCCTGATGCCGTATAGGTATGGCTGGGGCTGGCCGTAGCAGCCGTGCCGCCATCGCCAAACTGCCATACATAGCTATCGGCACGCTGCGAAATATTGGTTAGGTTCACCGTAGCCGGCGTTGTAAGTGCATAGGTAAATGCGGCATGAGGATAGTGCCCGTACTGCTGCCATTGCTCCAGACTGTCCAGCGTTACACGGGCAGCTATATGCTGCAGGGTAGCTGCTACCGATGGGGTAAGGCTGCTCACATAGCTGCAGCCCTCAGGACTGCGGTGAAATGCAGATGCATAAAGCACACATGCTTCCAGGTAGGAGCCTGCTACGGACGGGTGCGACTCGTCGGGCTGGTAAAGCTCTATTGCCGGAAAGCTGTCCACTACTACCTTCCATGCTGCACCTACAGGTGCTACCGAGGCATGATTGTTCATGGTCATTTCCAGATAGCTTTCCCGCAGTCTGCCCTGCATGCCGGCATAGGTACATACTACCGGGTAAGAGGCGCAGTTCATGGCATCTCCGTTTTTGCGACCCCATGTCATCATAAACATGGTTTCTATACAGGAGTCATAGTCATTGATAAAGCTGTCCAGCCAGCGGGCATAGGGGTAGCAGTCGGTAGCTACCTGTGCCGGAGGGAAGGAGGGTATCTGGCTCTGCTCCTGCAGTATTACTATATCCCAGGGCTGTGATGTGATACCGGTAAGTGTAGTAGTATTGGTAGTATGCTGCTGAAAGGTATGCCCACCCGGTGCCGACATGGCATAGACTACTGTGTCGCCCATGGCAGTAGCCAGGGCCTTCAGCATGTCGGGCATGGAGTTGGTATAAGTATAACTGTTACCAGCAAAGAAGATACGCTTTGTACGGGCTGTGGCATTGTTCATAACCACAACAGCGCATATGATGGTGAGGAGTGCGGAAAGGGTCTTCGCACGGGGAATATGGTGATACATACTGCAAAAGTAAGATATTACACTTACTCCTCCACCTCAGCTTTTGCCTTCCACTCTGCTGCTTTCAGCGGATTGCGGGTAGTACCGGTACCAAACTCATAGAATGAGCTCACCAGCTTCATGGCATCCTTATCGCCTTTCTGTGCAGCTTTCAGTATCCAGGAGAATGCTTTGCTGTCACTCTGCGGCACGTCGCCCAGCCCTTTGTAATAGATGAAGCCCAGCCAGAAACAGCCGCCAGGATTACCTCTTTCGGCCGATTTTAAAGCCCATTCATAACCGGCTCTGTAATCGTTACCACTGGCAGGCTCTTTATTGAGAAATATATTGGCTATCACAGCCATCATTTCATCGTCATTAGTTTCTGTTGCCGTTTTTTCAAACCAGTTCAGCAGCACTCTTTTATCACTTTCGGGCAGTTCTCCCGAGTTATACAGTGTGAACAGGTTATTGGTAGAATAGTTTCTTGCTGCGCCCGATATGCCACTCAGCTCATGGTTCTTTATAAGATATTCCATTCCACGTCCGCTATTGCGGGGTACACCCATGCCGGTTATATAAAAGCCACCCATATAAAAGCAGGCTTCCGCATTACCATCGTCGGCCTTGCGCTTCATCCATGAAGCAATGGTAGCTTTGTCCGTGCCTGGGCACTCATCCTTCATCAGCATTACACCTACCGGCTTTACCGATACGCTGTCACCCGCATCTGCCGCTTTCATGTACCATGTGATGGCGTTTTTGCAGTCATTACCCATATCGGCCTGGGCAAAGAAATCGCCCAGGTAGCGCATTGCCTCAGGCAGGCCGGCTTCTGCTGCTTTTAGGAACCATCGGCGTCCTTCTGTCTGGTCGGCAGTTACGCCGTCACCATCCATATAGCAGAATGCCAGTGCTATCATAGCATCACCATCGCCCTTTTCTGCTGCTATGGTGTACCACTTTACAGCTTCAGCCATATTTTCGGTTACGCCATCTCCGTTTTCATATTTTTCACCCAGCTCATAGGCGGCATCAGAGCTGCCTTTTGCAGCGGCTTTTTTATACCAGCTCAGGCATTTTGCAGCATCTTTTTTTACGCCACTGCCACCCTCATCATATATATCAGCCAGCAGCAGCATAGCGTCTACGTGATTTTTGTTGGCAGCTTTTGTAAGCCATTGGCTGGCCGTGAGAAAGTTTACCTGCACGCCGGTGCCGTAGTAGTAGTAACAGCCTACATTGTACATAGATTGCACATTGCCCTTGCCCGCCTTTGCTTTCTCGGCGGTAAGCTGTTTGGGCGCAGCAGCTTTAGGCTTTCCAGCCTGACCGTACACCGAAAATCCTATCAGAAACAAAAAACAAAATCCCGTCAGAAAACGCATGGCTGTAAATATAAGAATTAAGCGATTACAGCAGCTTTTGAGTTTTTGCGCACCACTATCCACAGGCCGGCATAGGCCAGCAGTCCCAGTATGGTAAGTATCATGCCTTTGCCTACATACCGCAGTTTATAAGTAAATTCTATGTTATGTGTTCCCTGAGTAAGCGGTATGCCCGTCATACCGGCAAATACAATCTGTGAGGTCTGTGGCTTACCATCTACGGTCAGGTTCCAGCCCTCGTCATAGGGTACGGTCAGGTACAGCATTTTTGCACTGCCGGTTGTTACCTTGCCCGCTATGTGGGTTTCCTGCAGGGTAGTTGTTACCAGGCTGTCGCGGCCCAGCTCATCTATTTTGCTTCGGTACACATCCAGGTTAAAGGCTTCTGCCGGTATGGTATCGCTCAGGCGAAACTCCTGCATACCATTCAGGGCGCTTATCTTGTCGTCAGGCACTACACATGCCTGCAGCGACACAAAATCCTTTTGTGTATTGGACAGCGCATCAAATACGCTTTCTTTTATGTACCGGCTATAGGTATAGCCAAATGGCAGCAGGTAGCGGTTACGGAAAACCCGCACATCGCCATAGGTGCCTATGGAGTCGCCTACCACCCGCCATATAGGCATGGTAAAGCCCTTATCCATCATATACTTTACACGATTGGCACTTTCCAGCAATGGCCTGCCTATCAGGCCACGTGCCCAGCGCGATTCCTGCTCGTTATTCCGGTCTGATATGCCCAGCAGCTGCAGGAAGCGTATATAATAGAGCTGATTGAATGAGTTGTAGCCACTGGTTCCGTGGTAGTTCTGGGTGAGCGCATCATTAAGAGAGTAGTGTATGGCGGGCGATGAGGCATAGGCCTTATCTACCCTGAAGAATGAATTGTCCGTTTTTCTGATGGCTGCCAGGGCATCCATTGTATAGTCGTTATAGCCCTTTTTCTCTGTGAGCTCTGCAGTGCTTATGGGCTCACGGTCATTTACCGACATACCGGCAAAGTAGCTTACCTCCAGCGCTATCGCTGCCAGCAGTATGTAGCCCATATAAGCCGGGCTGCCCTTTCTGCCCATAAGGAAAAGCACCACGCCATATACCAGCACCATAAAGGATACAAAGGTGAAAACGGCAGAATCTATATACGAGCCATCGGGGAAATAAGGATAGTTAAGCAGCATAAAGAGGACTGCTATAGTTATACCCAGTATGGGCAGGTTTACCCTGCGTGTGCGCACTATCGTATCCAGCCCCAGGGCGGCGTAAAACAGCAGTACACAGGCCACCACCATAGAGTATGCCCTGTAATAGTCGCCGGTAAACAGCCAGAAAGCATAACGGAACCAGGGGAAGAACAGCGGCAGCAGCCACAGCAGCAGAAATGCGAGAAAAGCAATCTTCAGCTTTTTACTGAGCGCAGGGAATACCTGCGGCAGCAGCACCAGGCTGGGTATGCCACAGTAAAACAGGGGTGCTTCCAGGGTATTCTGCCAGCCCTTGAAGTTGCTGCCCGCCCCCATGAGGTCAGAGCAGAAGAAGCGTGTCACAGCTGTCCCCAGCTGAAACTGATCTACCGCTTTGAACATAGGTGTGGACGAAAGTATATGCGCATAGGAGGTATTGCCACTGCCACGGGGGCTTTCCAGCAGCTGCACTATGTTTTCCAGCACCATAAAGCCACTGAGAGTAAGGCCTATCACACTAAGGCCAGCCATCTGCAGAAACAGTACAGCTCCCTTCTTTACGTCATACAGGCCGGTCTGGTACATGCGCAGTATGGCATATGCTATCAGAAATATACCATACACCCACAGGTTAAACGGCTGTGATACACCAAACAGGAAAATGGGTATAGGGAACAGCAGCAGGTTCTTTTTCAGCAACAGCTGCTCAAAGGCCAGCAGCAGCAGTGCCAGATTCATAGCCTCAAACGAGAACAGCGCCCATGAGCCCCCTATTACCATAAAGCCACTGAAGGCAAAGAAAAGGCTGCCGGCTATAGAGGTGAATGCCGTAAGCCCCACCGTTCTCAGATAATAGAAGAAAAACAGCCCGCCCAGCACTACCTTGGCATACTCTTTATAAATAGTAGCATGTATCAGGTTTTCAGGGCCGCTCATGTACATAAACAAATCAAAGGGGTCGCGCAGGCAGAAGGGGTACAGGCTTTGTCCCATAGACCGGTTGAACGACCATGAGGGCATACCATACTTCTGTATGTACTCAGCCACACTGTAGGTGTAGGGAAAAGAATAGTTGTAGGTATCGCTGCCTATATCCTTGAAAAAAAAGACAAACTCACCCGAAAGATATTTACGGTACACAATGGCAGCTACTACCATCAGCAGTCCCAGCGCTACCCAAACCGACTTCTTTCCCAGCTTTTCCAGAAAACTGTCGGCCGTTACGGTAGCCGTCGTTTCAACGGTTACTTTTTCAGAAGGCTTCTCCTGCATTGTCGGTGCAGGTTTGCCGGTTGTCTGTTGCTTTTTCTTCGCAGCCACGGTATATATATCTGTTTATACTGCCAAAGTACAAAGAAGGCATCGATTGGGCAAAAACCGTGTGCCCGGTATGTAGTGAAGATTATTGTTTTCCTTTTTTCTTTGTGCCTGCTCCTTCCCATGCTGCCTGCAGTGCTTCGGCAAAAACTGCCTCATCGGCCAGTGCCAGCAGTACAAAGGTTGCTCCCTGCCGGCCCCAGTATCCCGGTACCGGCAGGTACACATCTGGTCCATAGGCTGCATACACAGCCTGCAGCACAGGAGTCAGCTTCAGCATGGCCTTATTATTGCCCCGGTGGTAGGTGGCAAATATTTTTCCTTTGCGGCGAAAGGAGGGCTTCTCAAAGTGTGGCTCCTCTGCCGCACCGGGCAGTGCAAGCGCCATTTTTCTGAAAGCAGCTTCTGTAACCATAGCTGTTAAGTTACGCAAACTATAATTGAGGTATGTAACTATGGCGGCAGGTGACGTAATGATAATTTATCATTTACCCCATCTGTATTTCATAATTTTGCACTTTTTGTACCTAAATCCAGGATGTTGAATACACAGGAATTTATAGAAGCAGCACTCAGAGAAGATGTAGGCCCCGGCGATTATTCTACTTTGTCCAGTATAGCCCCGCAGGCACAGGGCAAAGCTGTACTGAAGATAAAGGAGAGTGGAATGCTGGCAGGTGTGGAGCTGGCACAGGCAATATTTCACTATCTGCAGCCCGATGCTGCTTTTCAGATATATAAGCACGATGGCGATAGCGTACAGGCCGGTGAGATAGCTTTTGAGGTGAGTGCGGGCGTGCATACTATACTTAAAGCAGAGCGGCTGGTACTGAACTGTATGCAGCGCATGAGTGGCATAGCTACCCTTACCAATACCTATGTACAGGCCATAGCACAGTATAACACTACCGTACTGGATACCCGTAAGACAACGCCTCTCTTTCGCATGTGCGAGAAAGAAGCTGTGCGTATAGGTGGCGGTAGTAATCACCGTATGGGCCTGTATGATATGGTCATGCTCAAGGACAACCATATAGATTTCTGTGGTGGTATAGAGCAGGCCATAGAAAAGACCAATCAGTATCTCAGTGCTAACGGCCTGGACCTGAAAATAGAGGTGGAAACCCGCAGCATAGATGATGTGAAACGTATACTGGCTGTAGGCAAAGTTCACCGCATAATGCTGGATAACTACACGCCGGAGCTGCTGGCAGAAGCGGTAACACTTATAGATGGCCGCTACGAAACAGAGGCATCCGGTGGCATTACTCTTGACAACATTACTGACTATGCACGGTCGGGGGTGGATTATATATCAGTGGGCGCACTTACGCACCATGCAGTAAGCATGGATCTGAGCCTGAAAGCACAACTCTCATGACACGCAGACACCTGGTCTTTATCGTCAATCCCCGCTCGGGGGTAGAGCGGCAGAAAGAAATTACTGCTGCCGTAGAGAATAATCTCGATGCTGATAAATTCTCTTACGAGATAAAGCTCACAGAGTATCCCCGCCATGGTACTGAGCTGGCACGGCAGGCCGCTGCCGATGGTGCATTTGCTGTGGTAGCCGTGGGTGGCGATGGTTCTGTCAACGATATTGTACACGGGCTGGCCGGCACTGGTACAGCACTGGGCATTATTCCCAAGGGATCCGGCAATGGCATGGCACGTACCATGGGTATTCCACTGGTTACAGATGAGGCTGTTAAGGTCATAAGCCGGTGCAATATGGGGACAATGGACCTGGGTGTGGCTAACGACCGCATTTTTGTAAGTAATGCCGGCGTAGCATTTGATGCACTTATATCGCGCAAGTTTGCAAAGAGCCAGCGCCGTGGATTTGCAGTTTACAGCTGGCTGGTTACCAAGTATATGTGGCTGTACCGCACCCGCAGGTTTCAGATAAGCGTAGACGGGCAGGAAATGTCAGAGCAGGCCTTTATGGTCAATGTGGCTAATGGCACCCAGTTTGGTTACAACTTCCGCATTGCGCCTATGGCATCCTATACCGATGGTGTGCTGGATGTGATTATTGTGCGCCGCTTCCCGCGTATACTGGGCGGTGTTATAGCGCTCAGAGCTATGACGGGTACTATACACAAGAGCCCTTATGTAAGACACTTCCGTGGTCGCAGTATTACCATCTCCCACCCCGAGCTGAAACTCATGCAGACAGATGGAGATGCCCACGCCTGCGAAAACAAAATAACATTCTCGGTACAGCCCGCAGCACAGAAGGTCATCATTCCCTGATAACCTCCCGCGCGTTTATTTCTTTGCCGGAGTGAATTTCTCTACCGCATTTACCATAGGAGGCAGGCTCTTCAGATAGGCATATATGGCAGCAAGGTCTTCACGGCTCATTTTGCCATACATAGTCCATGGCATAAGTGTGTTGAATGAGCCCATAGGCACGCCCGGCGCTACATAGCCTGAGTCGCCGAATGCCTTGAAGCGGTTAACGAACATTTCTTCTGTCCATGTACCTATGCCGGTATTTACATCGGGAGTGATGTTGGATGAGCGTACTATAGCGCCGTCAGGGAACTTAAACTCACGGCCGCCACTGTACATGAGCTCTTCTATTATCTGCCCTTTATTTTCTTTTGTATGGCATTCATTACAGCCCGCAGCATTGATCAGGTAAGCGCCATGAGCCAGCTTGTCCGTTGTGGCAGGCCGTTTGCCGGGAGCCTGCTTTTTAGGTATGGCATTGATAATGATATTCATCGGAAAGTCCGACTTTGACTCGGCTACATCATTCTTTATCTCTGGCAGTGTACGCAGGTAAGCTATGATGGCATAGATATCTTCCGGGTCCATTTTGCCATAGTGTGTGTACGGCATTACGGGAAACATAGCCTTGCCTTCTTTGGTCACACCGGTAGTAATAACGCGGTACAGCTCACCATCGGTATAGCGGCTCAGGCCATATGGGGTGAGATTGCGGGAGTAGTATGCACCGGGAAACCCAAACTTCTGGTCAAATGTTTCACCGCCCTTGCCCAGTGTACCGGGCACCAGCGGGCCTGAGTATTTAGTCCAGTCGCGGGTAGAGTGGCAGTCCATACAGCTGGCTACGGCATTGGCCAGATAATCGCCGCGCTGCACACGCTCAGGTGTTATTTCTACTTTCAGGTCTGGTGCCTTGCCTACATCCGGCAGTGCTATCAGTGCATAACCTATCAGGCCACCTATGCCCAGAACTATTACCAGCAGCAGTATGCCGAGTACTTTTATAATCTTCTTCATACTATAACAGGTTGATTTTTATTGTAAACAATCAAAACAGCATACATACCGGAGGGTCAGAACACAGGACGGGGAGCACGACCGGAAGCGCAGGAATGGCAGCAAAATTATACCAATGGTATAATGTGACAAGACTATGACAAAGGTATTTTAGTCCTGCCCGCCGGTCAGGTTGTATATCTGTTGTATATCCTTCAGCTTTTCGTCAAAATCTATTTCCAGATCCTTGATGTAGCCCGTTTCCAGGTTAAAAACCCATCCATGTACTACCGGATACCGGTTCTGGGCATAACTCTTCTGCACCACTGCTGTTTTTATCACGTTCACGCATTGCTCCTGTACATTCAGCTCCACCAGGCGGTTGTAGCGGGCATGTTCATCGGCTATTGCACTCAGCTCGGCATTGTGCAGGCGGTACACATCGCGTATGTTGCGCAGCCATGGGTTCAGTATACCCATGTCTTTAGGCTCCATAGCTGCCTTTACGCCGCCACAGTTATAGTGACCACATACTATGATGTGCTTTACCTTCAGCTGTGCTACAGCATAGTTGATTACCGACATCACATTCAGGTCTATGTTCACCACCAGGTTGGCCACATTGCGGTGTACAAATACTTCGCCCGGCTCCAGCCCCATGATTTCATTGGCGGGTACACGGCTGTCAGAGCAGCCTATGTAAAGAAAGTCCGGCGACTGAAATTTAGACAGGCGCTCAAAGAAGGTAGCATCCTTTGCAATGATGGAAGCTACCCATTTTTTATTGTTGTCAAATAATTCCTGATAGTTACTCATATAGTATGTGTAAGTGTTTATTCAAAGTTTGTGCATCCGAAATTAAGACAGATTTGTGGAAAGATGTTACTTTTCCACAATCTCAAAATCTCTATGAAATATGATAAACAAAGAAGCAAAAGAATTTACTCAGAAAGAGGTATTTTCTG